>ENA-OPSK01000309-OPSK01000309.1-human-gut-metagenome-genome-assembly--contig:-NODE-309-length-45769-cov-3.742595_pt1 | contig 45769 bp, 40 predicted proteins | sample MGYA00241807_ERZ501905 | MGnify/ENA primary metagenome ERZ501905 (study PRJEB25962, sample SAMEA2042111) | human gut metagenome | biome: human gut; feature: human-associated habitat; material: faeces...
AATACAAAACAGGAGGAAAGAAATGTTTAACTACGAACAGTGGGACGGATTTGAAGGCCGTCTCTGGAAAGAAGAGATCAATACAAGAGATTTTATTCAGAAGAACTATACACCATATGATGGTGATTCATCATTCTTAGCAGGACCTACCGAAGCTACGGATAAGCTTTGGGGAATCCTGCAGGGACTTCAGAAGGAAGAGCGCGCTAAGGGCGGCGTTTTAGATATGGATACTGATATCGTATCCGGTATTACTTCTCATGGACCTGGATATATCAGCGAAGAAAACAAGGATTTAGAGCAGATCGTTGGTCTTCAGACAGACAAGCCATTAAAGAGAGCATTCATGCCTTATGGTGGTATCCGTATGGCAGAGGAAGCTTGCAAGAATTATGGCTATGAGCCAAGCCCGGAGCTTCATAAGATCTTCACCGAATACTGCAGAACCCATAACCAGGGTGTATTTGATGCTTACACTCCAGAGATGAAGAAAGTTCGTCATAACAAGATTATTACCGGACTTCCAGATACTTATGGACGTGGACGTATCGTAGGTGACTACCGCCGTGTAGCTCTTTACGGAATCGATTACCTGATCGAGCAGAAACAGAATGATTTTATCGAGGGTGAAAGACACGGAATGAAAGGAACAGATTTCCGTCTTCGTGAAGAAATCGCTGATCAGATTAAAGCATTAAAAGAAATGAAAGAAATGGCAGCTGTTTACGGATTTGATATTTCCAAACCAGCTACAAATGCAAAAGAAGCTGTACAGTGGCTGTACTTCGGATACCTTGCAGCAATCAAGACTCAGAACGGTGCTGCGATGAGTGTTGGACGTATTTCTACATTCCTTGACATTTATATTGAAAGAGACTTAAAGAACGGAACATTGACAGAGTCAGAGGCTCAGGAGCTGATCGACCACATCGTTATGAAGTTCAGAATGGTTAAATTCGCCAGAGTTCCATCTTACAACGAACTGTTCTCAGGAGACCCGGTATGGGCTACACTGGAAATGGGTGGTATCGGAATGGACGGACGTTCTATGGTTACAAAGAGCGACTATCGTTTCCTTCACACACTGGAGAACATGGGACCTTCACCAGAGCCGAACCTGACAGTATTATATTCTTCTAATCTGCCAGAGAACTTCAAGAAATATTCTTCTTATATTTCTATCAAGACAAGTTCTGTACAGTACGAGAACGATGATGTAATGCGTCCGGTATGGGGAGATGACTATTCTATCTGCTGCTGCGTATCTGCAACACAGACAGGAAAAGAGATCCAGTTCTTCGGAGCACGTGCAAACCTTGCAAAATGTCTGCTTTACGCAATCAATGGTGGTGTTGATGAGAAGACAAAAACACAGGTTGCTCCAAAATACAGCCCAATCACATCAGAGTACCTTGACTATGATGAAGTAATGGACAAATATGACCAGATGATGGAATGGCTGTCTAAACTGTATGTAGATACATTGAACATGATTCACTACATGCACGACAAATACTACTATGAAGCAGCAGAGATGGCTCTGATCGATACAAATGTAAGACGTACATTTGCTACAGGTATCGCTGGATTCTCTCACGTAGTAGACTCTTTAAGTGCGATCAAATATGCAAAAGTTAAAGTAATCCGTGACGAAAACGGACTTGCTGTTGACTACGAGACAGAGGGAGACTTCCCAAGATACGGTAACGATGATGACCGTGCTGACGAGATTGCTGTATGGCTGTTAAGAACATTCATGAGCAAACTGAAAAAATGCCACACATACAGAGACTCTGAGCCAACAACATCTATCCTTACAATTACATCTAACGTTGTATATGGTAAGGCTACAGGATCTCTTCCAGACGGAAGAAAAGCTGGGGAACCACTTTCACCAGGAGCAAACCCATCTTACGGTGCAGAGCAGAATGGTCTGTTAGCTTCTCTGAACTCAGTTGCAAAACTTCCATACGAAGAAGCACTGGACGGAATTTCTAATACACAGACAATCAGCCCTGGAGCACTTGGACATGATGACGATGAGAGAAAAGTAAATCTGGCTAACGTAATGGACGGATACTTTGATCAGGGAGCACATCACCTGAACGTAAACGTATTCGGAACAGAGAAACTCATCGATGCTATGGAGCACCCAGAGAAAGAAGAATATGCAAACTTCACAATCCGTGTATCAGGATACGCTGTTAAATTCATCGACCTGACACGTGAGCAGCAGTTAGACGTAATTGCAAGAACATGCCATAAAGCACTGTAATTTGTAATTCACAGGGACGTAGTACAAACAGGATGCTACGTCCCTTTTTAAATATCAAGAGAAAGGGAATCAAGCAAATGAAAGGATATATACACTCAACAGAGAGTTTTGGATCCGTAGACGGACCGGGAGTCCGTTTTCTTATTTTTGTGAGCGGATGTCCAATGCGCTGTCAGTTCTGCCATAATCCGGATACATGGAGTATGAAGACAGGAACGCAGATGTCAGCAGATGAATTGTTGGACAAAGCATGGAAATACCGCAGTTATTGGGGAAAATCCGGTGGAATTACAGTCAGCGGAGGCGAGCCGCTTTTGCAGATCGACTTTTTATTGGAATTGTTTAAGAAAGCAAAAGAAAAAGGAATCCACACAACAATCGATACAAGTGGAGCACCTTTTACAAGAGAAGAACCGTTTTTTAGTAAGTTTGAGGAACTGATGAAATATACAGATCTGCTTCTTTTGGATATCAAACATATTGACGATGAGCAGCACAAGATTTTGACTGGTCATACGAATCAGAATATTCTGGATTTGGCGAGATATTTAAGTGACATCAATAAACCGGTGTGGATTCGTCACGTACTGGTTCCGGAGAGAAGTGATAATGATGAATATCTGAAAAAGCTGGATGCATTCATTCAGACACTCTCCAATGTAGAGAAAGTGGAAGTACTTCCGTACCATACATTGGGAGAGTATAAGTGGAAAGAACTGGGGATGGAATATCCGCTGGAGGGGATCGAGCCTCCTACAGAAGAGCGGATCCGCAATGCGAATGAATTGCTTCATACAGGAAAATAAAAAAGAAATCGCTCATCATCCGCCTGAGATGATGAGCGATATTTTTTATGCATTATTCTGTTTCAACAAATGCGTCTTTTCCAAGTCCGCACAGTGGACATAACCAGTCTTCCGGGATATCTTCAAAAGCTGTTCCAGCCTCTACACCGTTGTCTGGATCGCCTACTTCAGGATCATAAATGTATCCACATGCTTCACATAAATATTTTTTCATAAAAATAGTCCTCCTTTAATTTTTAACGAAAGCATTTAACATATGTATTATAACCAAAACAAAACGATAAGTCTACTAAAAAATAGAAATTTGTAATTAATTATAATAATAGTAATTGTTATTGATATAAGAAGAGCTAATAAAATAATGAAACAGTAACAGAATGGAGTAATAGGAGCATGGTAAATAGAAAACAATATTGACATCCATACAGGCTGTCCATATAATATAATTAGCAGTTGTATCAAAGGGTTCTGGTTGTTGCAGGACCCTTTCTTATATTCTGGAGGGAGAAATTTATTATGAATAAAAAAGAAGTATTAGAAATCCGTAAGCAGTTTACACCGGCAAATTGCGCGATCACAAGAATTGCCGGCTGCTATGTGGATCATGAGAAAAATAAAAAGATGGAATCAAAATCGGCATTTTTATCTTTGCCTGAGGAAGAGGCGTTTAAATATTTTGACATTTTTAAAAAGACACTTTCCGGGACGATGGGGAAAAATATGTTGAATATGGAATTCCCGATCGACCAGGAGATGCCAGGCGGGACACAGGAATTTTTAATGAAACTAAAAGCCAGTAAGCTGGAAGATGACATGCTCCTGGAAGAATTTTATGACAAAGTAATCGCTACATATGAGTATGCGGAGAATTATTATATTATTTTAATCCATGCAATGTATGATGTGCCGGGCAGATCGTCTGACAATATGGAGATGTTTGACGCATCCGATGAAGTGTATGAGTATTTGGTGTGCAGTATCTGTCCGGTTTCGTTGTCAAAGGCAGGATTAAGTTACAATGCAGAGAGCAATTGTATTCAGGATCGTATCCGGGACTGGGTGGTAGATATGCCGGACAAGGGATTTTTGTTTCCGGCTTTTAATGACAGAAGCACGGATATTCATGGAGTACTCTATTATACGAAGAAATCAGAGGATTTGCAGCCGGAGTTGATTGAGCAGCTGCTGGGAGCAAAGATGCCGATGTCAGCCAACACGCAGAAGGAGACATTTCAGATGCTGATCGAGGATACTCTGGGAGAAGACGGAGATTATGAGACGATCCGCAATATCCATGATACTTTGAATGACATGATTGAGGAACATAAAGAAGAACCGGAACCGCTGCAGTTGGATAAGACCGATGTACGCAAGGTATTTGAAAAGAGCGGCGTTTCTTCGGAAAAAATGGAGTGTTTTGATCAAAATTATGAAGAGACAGCAGGGGAAAAGACTTCTCTTCTTGCAACCAATATTACGGAGACAAAAAAGTTTCAGATTGAAACGCCGGATATTGTGATTAAAGTCAATACGGAACGGGCGGATCTGATCGAAACGAGAGTGATAGATGGAAGGCAGTGTCTGGTCATTGCTGTAGATGATCATATTGAAGTTAATGGAGTAAATGTAAGGACTCTGAAGCGCAAAAAAAGCACAGAAGAAGAGGAATAAAATAGAACATAACGGGATTTTTATCTGGCGGTCTCAGATGTTGATCAGAGACTGCTTTTTTACGAAATGAAAATAATTAAATATCTAACTAGTTTATTGGCATAAATATTAAAAAAATGTGAAAAATTATATTAATGCTTGATTTTTTTGGAAGATAATACTAATATATCGATTAGATATCTAACTAATTAAAAAGGAGGTATAGCAATGCGCTGTGATCTGGATAAGGTTCCAAGTGTCGGACTCTTTGGGATGGTGGTTCATCAGGGCGGACTGCGGGCACAGAAGATGTTTGACAAGTATGGGCTGAATAAGAGTCAGGCAGGCATCCTGTTTATGCTGCATCATGAGGAAGCTGTTTCTCAAAAGCCTCTTTCTCAGAAGGAGCTGGCAAAAAAGCTGAATGTGACGGCGCCGTCTATTACATCTGCGATTCAGAAGATGGAGAAGGCTGGATTTATCAAACGACAGCCGGATGAAAAGGATCAAAGGATCATGCGTCTGTATCTGGATGAAAAGGGAAAGGCCTGCATTGAACATGTAAAGGAAGTGGCCATGCAGATGGATGAAATCATGTTCCGCGGCATCAGTCAGGAAGAGAAGCTTCTTTTGCGAAGAATTATGATTCAGATTTTTGACAACTTAAAAGAAGAACCAAGGTTTCATACATCGGGAGAAAGCAAAACAGAGAGATAAGGCAGGAAAGGAGAGCGTATGAAAAATCTATTTAAATTTATCGGACATTACTGGAAAGCGGTCATCGCGATTGTTGCGATACTGGCAGTACAGGCTTATTGTGACCTGTCACTTCCAGCTTATACATCCGATATTGTCAACGTGGGAATCCAGCAGGGCGGAATTGAAGATAAAGTGCCGGCTGCGATTTCAGAAGAAGAGTGGAATAAGGTGATGTTGTTTGTATCACAAAAGGACCAGGACACGGTGAAGGATGCATATGAAAAAGACGAGAGTTCTTATGATAAGACCGCCTTCGTTTTGAAGGATTTCGTCAAGGAAGATGAGACAGCGCTGAAGAAAGTAGAAGATGTTTTAGCGCTTCCGATGATGGTAACTTCCGGTTTTGAGTCCGGAAGCAAGCAGACTCAGAAAATGGAGAAGGAACTGAAAAAACAGATTCCAAAGGAGATGCTCACAGAAGATACTACGGTGTTTGATATTTTACAGATGATGCCGCAGGAATCCAGAGAGGAACTGGTAAAAGAGATCAAAAAAGAAATGAAAGACATGCCGGATATGATTCTGGAGCAGGCAGCAGTAAGTTATGCAAGGAATGCATATCAGGATCTGGGTATGGATGTAGATCAGATGCAGTATCACTATCTGTTTACTACGGGCGGTAAGATGATCGCACTTGCGTTTCTTGGAATGGCAGCCAGTGTTTTAGTCTGTTATCTGGCTTCACGGGTGGGAGCAAGAGTCGGACGGGATCTCAGAGGAAGAGTGTTCCGAAAGGTAGTTGGATTTTCCAACAACGAATTTGATCATTTTTCGACTGCATCATTGATTACAAGGAGTACCAATGATATTCAGCAGGTACAGTTTTTGGCAGTTATGGTTCTGCGAATGGTATTGTATGCACCGATTCTCGCGTTGGGCGGTGTTTATAAGGTATTTCAGACCAATGTTTCAATGTCCTGGATCATTGCACTTGCAGTGATTTTGATCTTTTGTGTGGTGTTGGTGCTGTTTGTTGCGGCAATGCCAAAGTTCAAAACATTGCAGAAACTGGTAGACAGGCTGAATCTGGTGACAAGAGAAATTCTGACCGGGCTTTCAGTGATTCGAGCATTCAGTACAGAAAAGCATGAAGAAGAGCGGTTCGACACAGCTAACAAAAACCTGACGAGAACGAATTTGTTTGTTAACCGTGCGATGACATTTATGATGCCGACGATGATTCTGATCATGAATGGTGTTTCTGTTCTGATCGTATGGAACGGGGCACATGGAATCAGTGACGGTCAGATGCAGGTTGGAGATATGATGGCATTTATTCAGTATACGATGCAGATTATTATGGGATTCCTGATGATCTGTATGATTTCGATCATGCTTCCAAGAGCGGGAGTGTCTGCAGATCGTATTCAGGAAATTCTGACAAGTGAGACGGTGATCGATGATCCGAAAGAAGCAAAGGCATTCTGTAAAGAAGAAGCAGGTGTCCTGAAGTTTGATCATGTGTCATTCCGTTATCCGGGAGCAGACGAAGATGTACTCCATGATATTCATTTTACGGCAAGGCCGGGAGAGACGACAGCGATTATCGGAAGTACCGGAAGCGGAAAATCCACACTGGTCAATCTGATCCCGCGATTTTATGATGTGACGGAAGGAACGATCACCCTGGATGGTGTGGATATCAGAGAAGTATCCCAGCATACGCTGCGTGATAAGATTGGATATGTTCCGCAGAAAGGTGTTCTGTTTTCCGGAGATATTGCTTCCAATATTTTGTTTGGAAATCCGGATGGAGGAGAAGCTGTGATGAAGGAAGCAGCACAGATCGCACAGGCGGAAGAGTTTATCGAAGCAAAATCAGAGAAATATCACAGTCATATAGCACAGGGCGGTTCGAATGTATCAGGAGGACAGAAGCAGAGGCTTTCCATTGCAAGAGCAATTGCAAAACGTCCAGAATTGTTTATTTTTGATGACAGCTTTTCGGCGCTTGACTATAAGACAGATGTTGCACTTAGAAAAGCGTTGAAGAAAAAGACTGCACAGAGCACGGTGCTGATCGTAGCACAGCGTATCAGCACAATCCTTCATGCAGAGCAGATTATTGTATTAGATGAAGGAAAGATCGCCGGAATCGGAACGCATAGAGAACTTTTGGATTCGTGTGAAGTGTATCGTCAGATTGCGGCTTCACAGCTTTCTGAGGAAGAGTTAGATTTGAACGGAAAGGGGGCAGAGGCAAATGCCTAGACATGGACATATGGGGCCGGGCGGCGCCAATGAGAAAGCAAAAGACTTTAAGGGAACGCTGAAAAAGCTTCTTCATTATATGAGTGTCTTTAAAGTACAGATGGCATTTATTGTGATTTTTGCAATCTGTGGAACCGTTTTTGATATTGTAGGACCGAAGATTTTAGGAAAGGCCACAACAGAGATTTATAATGGTCTGGTCAGTAAAGTGTCAGGCGGCAGTGGAATGGACTTTGGGAGAATTGGGCAGATTCTTCTGATGACATTGGGATTATATCTGATCAGCGCATTGTGTTCGTTTATCCAGGGCTATCTGATGACGGGAGTTTCCCAGAAAACAACATACCGTTTGCGTAAGGAGATTTCCGAGAAGATCAATCGGATGCCGATGAATTATTTTGATACAAAGCCGGTCGGAGAAGTACTCTCCAGAGTGACCAATGATATTGATACGCTGGGACAGAGTCTGAACCAGAGTGCGACACAGATGATCACGTCCGTGACAACATTGATCGGAGTACTGGCAATGATGCTTTCCATCAGCCCGTTGATGACATTGGCGACGCTGGTAATCCTGCCGGTCTCTATGATCCTGATTTCATTTGTGATGAAGCATTCACAGAAATATTTCCGCGGACAGCAGGAATATCTGGGAAATGTGAATGGGCAGGTGGAAGAAATCTACAGTGGACATAATATCATCAAAGCCTTCAATAAAGAGGAAGATGTGATTCGTGAGTTTGATACAACCAATGACAGGCTTTATGATTCCGCATGGCGTTCTCAGTTTTTTTCCGGGATGATGATGCCGATCATGCAGTTTATCGGAAATCTCGGATATGTGGTGGTTGCGATTCTGGGAGGATTTCTGGCGATCAGAAAGACAATTGAAGTAGGAGATATTCAGTCTTTTATTCAGTATGTGAAACGTTTTACACAGCCGATCCAGCAGATCGCACAGGTTGCGAACATGCTGCAGATGACGGCGGCGGCGTCCGAGAGAGTGTTTGAATTCCTGGAGGAAGAAGAGGAAGATCAGACTGTGGAGCATCCGGTATCGGTAGAAAATCTGGAAGGAAATGTAAGCTTTGATCATGTTCATTTTGGATACAATGCGGATAAGATCATTGTCAATGACTTCTCAGCAGAAGTAAAAGAGGGGCAGAAAATTGCAATTGTAGGGCCGACCGGAGCAGGAAAGACGACGATGATCAAGCTTCTGATGCGGTTCTACGATGTGAACAGCGGTGCCATCAAGATCGACGGACATGACGTCAGGGATTTCAACAGAAGTGAACTGCGTGAGATGTTCGGAATGGTGCTGCAGGATACCTGGCTGTTCAATGGAAGTATCCGGGACAATATCAAATACGGAAAACTGGATGCAACGGATGAAGAAGTGATCCAGGCAGCCAAGGCAGCTCATGTGCATCAGTTTGTGAAGACACTTCCGGGCGGATATGATATGGAACTGAATGAAGAAGCAAACAATGTGTCTCAGGGACAGAAACAGCTGTTGACGATCGCGAGGGCAATTCTGGCAGATCCGAAGATCCTGATTCTGGATGAGGCGACAAGTTCTGTAGATACAAGGACAGAGGTATTGATCCAGAAGGCCATGGATAACCTGATGAAGGGACGTACCAGCTTTGTAATCGCTCATCGTCTGTCAACGATCCGGGATGCAGATATGATCCTTGTTATGAAAGACGGAGATATCGTAGAGCAGGGAAATCACGAAGAACTTCTGGCAAAAGGCGGATTCTATGCGGATCTGTATAACTCACAGTTTGAGAAAACAACGGAGGTGGCATAATATAAGAACCGGCAGGAGAGGAGACTTTCCTGTCGGTTTTGTGTTTCGTGAAAAAATATGTTATACTAAAAAATATGACAAAAAAGGGGGCAAAAGAGTATGCCGTTGACACATTTTGATGCGGAGGGAAAAGCCCGCATGGTAGACGTGACAGAGAAAAAAGAGACGGTAAGAGAAGCAACAGCAACCGGAAAGATCAAAGTCAGTCGGGACGTGTATGATGCGATTGAAGCCGGAACGGTCGGAAAAGGCGATGTGCTTTCTGTAGCGACCACAGCCGGGATCATGGGTGTGAAACGGACGGCGGATCTGATTCCGATGTGTCATATCCTGCCGATCACGAACTGTAAGATCCGTTTTGAAAAGGATCCAAAAAATCTGGAGATCACCTGTTTTTGTACGGTAAAAGTGACCGGAAAGACCGGAGTGGAGATGGAGGCGCTGACAGGTGTCAGTGTGGTGCTTCTGACGATTTATGATATGTGTAAGGCTTTGGATAAATTTATGGAGATACAGGATATTTATCTTTGTAAAAAGACCGGAGGAAAGAGCGGAGAAATCGTAAATCCGAGAATGGAAGACAGAGGAGAAGAGGGAAGATGAAGGCAGCAGTTGTGACATTGAGCGACAGGGGATTCCGAAACGAACGGGAAGATAAAAGCGGAGAGCTGGTACAGATGATGTTGAAAGAAGCCGGATATGAAGTGGCGGAATACAGGTTACTTCCGGATGAGCAGGCGCAGATTGAGACGGTATTAAAAGAGTTGAGTGATGAGAAAGAGATGGATCTGATCCTCACGACAGGAGGAACCGGGTTTTCGCAAAGAGACTGTACACCGGAAGCAACGCTGAATGTAGCTACCAGAAATGCGCCGGGGATTGCAGAAGCAATGCGGTATGCGTCACTGGCTATTACCCCCAGAGCGATGTTGAGCCGCGGGGCATCGGTGATTCGAAATCAGACACTGATCATTAACCTTCCGGGCAGTCCGAAAGCGGTGAAAGAAAATCTGGAGTATATTTTGCCTACACTGTCACATGGACTGGAAATTTTAAAAGGAGTGACAGGAGAATGCGGGATCAGTTTGAAAGAAACATAAATTATATGAGAGTGTCTGTCACAGACCGATGTAATCTGCGCTGCGTGTATTGCATGCCAAAAGATGGCGTTCAGCAGATTTCTCACGATGAGATCCTTACGTTTGATGAGATCGCAAGGGTGTGCCGGATCGGGGCAGAACTTGGGATTTCCAGGATCAAGCTGACAGGCGGCGAACCGCTGGTGCGAAAGGGGATTGAAGATCTTGCAGAGATGATCTGCCGGATTCCGGGAATCGAGCAGGTGACGCTGACGACAAACGGAATCCTGTTAAAAGACAAATTGCCTGCACTCAAAAAGGCTAGAATTTCTGCGGTTAACATCAGTCTCGATACGATGGACAGAGCGCAGTACCAGGAATTGACAGGAAAGGACTGTTTGTTGCAGGTAACGGAAGGCATTCGGGCGGCACTGGAGCAGGGGATGCGTGTGAAAATAAACTGCGTGGCGCTGAATGAATGTAATGAGTTTCAGTGGGGAAAGCTTGCAGCATTGGCAAAAGAGTATCCGCTGGATGTGCGTTTTATTGAAATGATGCCGATCGGTCTTGGAAAAGCTTATCAGGGAAGTATGCAGGAAGTGATACAGAAGAACCTGGAAAACATATATGGTGCAGCAAAGCCGGATTCAGGGGCAGTGCGTGGAAATGGTCCGGCAGTATACTGGGAGTTTCCTGGGTTTCAGGGAAAGATTGGATTTATCAGTGCGATCTCCCATAAGTTCTGCAAAGACTGCAACCGGATTCGGATGACGGCTGAAGGTTTTGTGAAGCCCTGTCTGCAGTTCGCACAGGGAGTGGATATGAGATCCCTTTTAAGAGGGCAGACGGATGATGAAGAACTGAAGCAGGTATTCGAGCAGTTGATTTATGAAAAGCCGCGCTGCCATCAGTTTGAAACAGAAAAAGCGGACGAAAGTCTCGAACAGCGCGAGATGTCAAAAATCGGAGGATAGGTTGAAATGGGAATTGTAAGAGCAGTGTGTACGAGCCCGGCAAAGGGAACGCAGAAGACGAACGTGAAAAGTGCGGAATTTATAGAAGATTTTGGAATCAAAGAGGATGCCCATGCGGGAAAGTGGCATCGTCAGATCAGTCTTCTTTCCTATGAAAAGATCGAGGCGTTTCGGGCAAGAGGAGCAGAGGTTGCAGATGGTGCATTTGGAGAAAATCTGGTGGTAGAGGGATTTGACTTTAAAAATCTTCCGGTGGGAACTAGGTTTCAGTGCAACGAAGTTATTTTAGAGATGACACAGATTGGAAAGGAATGTCATCACGGATGTGAGATTTTTCAGAAGATGGGAGACTGTATCATGCCAAGAGAAGGTGTATTTGCAAGGGTCATCCACGGCGGACGGATTTCCTGCGGGGATGAGATGTACATGTTGGGTCAAGGTGAGCAGTAACCATTTCGATATGAAGTGAGAGAAGATTTTCTTGCAGAAATAAAGGAAACGTAATATAGTGTAAAAAGCAAAAGTAAACGGAGGAACAAACATGAAATGGAATAAATTTCGTCTGACAACAACAACAGAGGCGGAGGATATTGTCAGCAGTATGCTTATGGATCTGGGAATCCAGGGGGTCGAGATTGAAGATAAAGTTCCGCTGACACAGTCGGATAAAGAGCAGATGTTCGTTGATATCCTGCCGGAGACAGAGGCAGATGACGGTGTGGCATACCTGAGTTTTTATCTGGAGGAGGATGAAGATAAAGAGAAGGTACTTGCTGATGTGCGTGCAGAATTACAGGATATGGCATCCTATTTGAACGTGGGTGCGTGTACGATCGAAGAGTCTCAGACAGAGGATGTGGACTGGGTAAATAACTGGAAGCAGTATTTTCATCAGTTCTATGTGGATGACATTCTGATCATCCCATCCTGGGAGGAAGTAAAGCCGGAAGACAGTGATAAAATGGTGATCCATATTGATCCGGGGACTGCATTCGGAACAGGAATGCATGAGACAACCCAGCTTTGTATCCGGCAGATCCGCAAATATACAACGCCGGAGACAACAATCCTTGATGTGGGATGCGGAAGCGGTATTCTGGGAATGCTGGCTTTGAAATTCGGCGCAAAATATTCCGTCGGAACAGATCTGGATCCATGTGCGATCGAGGCAACTTATGAGAACATGGAAGTCAACGGAATCAGTAAAGAGATGTACGAAGTGATGATCGGAAATATCATTGATGACAAAGACGTGCAGGACAAAGTTGGTTATGGAAAATATGACATTGTCGTTGCAAATATTCTGGCAGATGTTTTGGTCGCACTGACACCGGTGATCGTGGATCAGCTCAAAGACGGTGGAATCTACATCACCAGCGGAATTATTGATGACAAAGAAGAGACAGTGGTAGAGGCAGTTAAAGCAGCAGGTCTGGAAGTCCTGGAAGTGACGTATCAGGGCGAGTGGGTTTCTGTGACGGCGAGAAAGAACGGATAAGGAAGGATTAAGATCCATGCAGAATTTTTTTGTATATGACTCTCAGGTGCAGGGGGAAAACATTTATATAGAGGGAACCGATGTAAACCACATCGTACATGTTCTTCGTATGAAGGTTGGAGAGGAAGTCAGTGTACACGATGATGTGAACCGGAAATACCTGTGCCGGATCGAGAAACTGCTGGAAGAAAGAGTGGTGCTTTCGATTGTGGAGCAGCAGGAATCGGACACGGAACTTTCCTGCCCGATCTATCTGTTCCAGGGTCTTCCAAAGGGAGATAAGATGGAATGGATCATTCAGAAGTGCGTAGAGCTTGGAGTACACGCAATCGTGCCGGTTGCGACGAAGCGGGCGGTTGTAAAGCTGGACGAGAAGAAAGCGCAGAAAAAAGTGAACAGATGGAATGCCATCGCAGAGAGTGCGGCGAAGCAGTCCGGAAGAGGGATCGTTCCGGAAGTACTTCCGGTGATGAAATGGAAGGAGGCGCTGGAATACGCGCGTCAGCTGGATGTTAAGATGATCCCTTATGAGAAGGCAGCAGGGATAAACGCGACAAAGCAGCTGATCGGCTCTGTTTCTTTTGGACAGTCAGTCGGGATTTTTATCGGTCCGGAAGGCGGCTTTGAAGAGGCAGAAGTGGAAGCTGCAAAAGCGATGGGAGCAGTCCCGGTGACTCTGGGAAAAAGGATCCTACGAACAGAGACGGCCGGAATGACGATCCTGTCAATTCTGATGTATCATCTGGAAAGAGAGTAACATAGTTTAATATTGAGAAGAAGTGAAAAGGAAGGTATCATGGAAGTATATTTGGACAATTCGGCGACTACCAGATGTTACACAGAGGTGGGAGAACTGGTATATAAAGTGATGTGTCAGGACTATGGAAATCCGTCTTCCATGCACCGTAAAGGTGTGGATGCGGAGCATTATATCAAGGATGCAAAAGAAATTCTGGCAAAAATTCTGAAGGTCAATGCAAAAGAAATTTATTTTACGTCCGGCGGTACAGAAAGTGACAATCTGGCGATCATTGGAACAGCAAAAGCAAACAAAAGAAGAGGAAATCATCTGATCACATCATCTATTGAGCATCCGGCGATTTTGAATACGATGCGTTATCTGGAAGAGGAAGAAGGCTTTCGTGTGACCTATCTTCCGGTGGACAGCATGGGACGCATCAAGCTGGAAGCTCTGAAAGAGGCGTTGTGTGACGAGACAATTCTGGTTTCCGTCATGTATGTGAATAACGAAGTAGGAGCAGTGCAGCCGATCGATGAAGCTGTCCGGATCGTGAAGGAATATAATCCGGATATTCTGTTCCATTCGGATGCCGTACAGGGATTCGGAAAGTATAAGATTTATCCGAAGCGTCAGAAGATCGATCTGCTGACAGGAAGCGGACATAAGATCCACGGACCGAAAGGAACTGGATTTTTATATGTCAGTGAGAAAGTTAAGATCAAACCAATCGTGTTTGGCGGAGAACAGCAGAAAAATGTCCGTTCCGGTACAGAGAACGTTCCGGGGATTGCAGGACTCGGGTTAGCGGCAAAGATGATCTACCATGATCTGGATATGAAGACTGCACTGATGCGGGAACTCAAAGAGTATTTTATTGAAGGAATCGCGAAGATTGAAAATACAACCGTTCACGGGATGACCGATGAAAACAGTGCACCGCATATCATCAGTGTGGGATTTGCAGGGATTCGAAGTGAAGTGCTTCTGCATACGCTGGAAGAGAAAGGAATTTACGTATCCTCAGGTTCTGCATGTGCGTCCAACCATCCGGCAATCAGCGGGGTGTTAAAGGGCATCGGAGCCGGAAAAGAGTATCTGGATGCGACGATCCGTTTCAGCATGTCTGAATTTACAACCAGAGAAGAAATTGACTATACATTGGAAACGCTATATAATTGTGTACCGATGCTGAGAAGATATACAAGACATTGATGCTTGATAAAGAGTCCAAAAGAAAAGGATAAATAAAGGAGAATATCATGAGATTTCATTCATTTTTGATTAAATACGGAGAAATCGGGATCAAAGGAAAGAACCGGTATCTGTTTGAAGACGCTCTGGTGCGTCAGATCCGTTTTGCATTGAAGGATGTGGACGGAGAATTTAATGTACACAAAGCACAGGGGAGAGTGTATGTGGACTGTGAAGGCGAATACGATTACGAAGAGACTGTGGAAAGTTTGAAACGAGTGTTTGGTATCGTAGGAATCTGCCCGGTTGTGCGTCTGCAGGACAATGGATTTGAACAGCTGAAAAAAGATGTGGAAAAATATATCGGAGAAGTGTACCCTGAGAAAAACCAGACATTTAAGATTGAAGCAAGAAGAAGCAGAAAGTCTTATCCGTTGAATTCTATGGAATTGAACTGTGAGTTGGGCGGTGTGATCCTGGATGCGTACCCGGAGATGAAAGTAGACGTACACAATCCGCAGATTCGTCTGAATGTGGAAGTACGGGAAGAGATTTATCTGTACTCAGAGATTATTCCGGGGCCGGGCGGAATGCCGGTAGGAACTAACGGAAGTGCCATGCTCCTGCTCTCCGGTGGTATCGACAGCCCGGTTGCCGGATATATGATCGCAAAACGCGGTGTCGCTCTGGAAGCAACGTATTTCCATGCACCACCGTATACGAGTGAACGTGCAAAAGAAAAAGTGGTGGATCTGGCAAGACTGGTTTCCAGGTATTCCGGCCCGATCAAGCTCAACGTAGTCAACTTTACAGACATTCAGCTGTATATCTATGAGAAGTGTCCGCATGAAGAACTGACGATTATTATGCGAAGATACATGATGAAGATCGCGGAGCATTTTGCAAAACAGGATGGCTGCCTGGGACTGATCACCGGAGAAAGTATCGGACAGGTTGCGAGCCAGACGATGCAGAGCCTTATGGCAACCAATGCAGCATGTACGCTTCCGGTCTACCGTCCGCTGATTGGATTTGATAAAAAAGAAATCGTGGATATTTCTGAAAAGATTGATACGTACGAGACATCGATCCAGCCGTATGAAGACTGCTGTACGATTTTTGTTGCCAAGCATCCGGTGACAAAACCGAATCTGGAGCGTATTGAGAAATCCGAGAGAAATCTGGATGAGAAGATTGATGAGCTGATGCAGACAGCAATCGATACGGTTGAAACGATCATGGTAAAATAGGACAATAAAAAGGCTGCCTCATAAAGAGACAGCCTAAAAATAAATGATTCCATTATTTGATGATGTAAGAATCCAGTGCAGCTAAGATGTCATCCAGATTAGAATCAGCGTGGATATTCAGATCGATCGGTTTAGAAAGATCTAAGCTGAAGATTCCCATGATTGATTTTGCATCAATGACATATCTTCCAGATACAAGATCAAAGTCATAATCAAATTTTGTGATGTCGTTTACGAATGATTTTACTTTGTCGATTGAATTTAAAGAAATCTTTACTGTTTTCATTGGAATACCCTCCTTGATTCATTTCTTGTTCTATAGATATATTAAGAGTCAGACGAAGAAAAGTCAAGGAACAAATTGCCAAAGAATTCAGAAGATTTTCGTTAGATGTTACAACAATGTGTTAAAATAACGTTTTAAAAAGAAAGGAACAGATATATGAAGAAAGTAGCATTGCATAATCTCGGATGCAAAGTAAATGCATATGAGACGGAAGCCATGCAGGAACTGCTGGAAAAGCATGGATATGAGATCGTGCCGTTCCAGGAAGGTGCGGATGTCTATATCATTAATACCTGTACCGTAACGAATATGGCGGACCGGAAGTCCAGACAGATGCTTCATAAAGCAAGAAAGATGAACCCGGATTCTATTGTTGTTGCCTGCGGCTGCTATGTACAGGCTAAGAAAGATGATATCCCGGAAGGTATTGATATTGTCGTTGGTAATAATAAGAAGCAGAATATTGTTGAAATCCTGGAAAATTATGAAAAAGAAAAGAATCAGGATGGTCAGCGGGAAACATCAGACGAACAGGAAAAGGAAACAGAGACCTATCAGGAGATTCTGGATATCAATCATGAAAAAGTGTATGAAGATCTGCATTTAAGTACGGCGGCGGAACACACAAGAGCTTATATCAAGGTGCAGGACGGATGCAACCAGTTCTGCTCTTACTGCATCATTCCGTTCGCAAGAGGAAGGGTAAGAAGCAGAAGCCGTGACAGTGTGCTGGATGAAGTGAAGACACTGTCGGCCAATGGATATAAAGAAGTGGTACTGACCGGAATCCATCTGAGTTCGTACGGAATCGACTGTGACGACAACCTGTTGTCACTGATTCTGGCGATCCATGAAGTGGAAGGAATCGAAAGAATCCGTCTTGGATCACTGGAGCCGAGAATTATTACGGAAGAATTTGCACAGACGATCGCAAAACTTCCGAAGATGTGTCCGCATTTCCATCTGTCATTGCAGAGCGGATGCAACGCAACATTGAAGCGCATGAACCGCAGATACACAGCAGAAGAGTATTATGAGAAATGTCAGCTGCTCCGCAAATATTTCGACAACCCGGCACTTACAACGGACGTGATCGTCGGTTTTCCGGGAGAGACGGAAGAAGAGTTTGCAGAGTCGAAGGCATTTGTAGATAAAGTAGATTTTTATGAAACACATATTTTTAAATATTCCAGAAGAGAAGGAACAAAGGCAGCGGCTATGAAAGACCAGGTGCCGGATCAGATCAAGGCCGCAAGAAGCACCGAACTTCTGGAACTGAACCGTAAGAAGCAGGCAGTTTATGAAGAAAGACTGCTTGGAACCACACAGGAGGTCCTGATCGAGGAGAAAATCGTGCGTGATGGAGAGGAACTTCAGATCGGGCACACAAAGGAATATGTGAAAATTGGTGTAAAAAATCCGAATAATCTTATTAATCAGCTTGTAAATGTAGAAATTGAAAACCAATTACAAATATTGCATTGAAATTTGAGATTTAATCATGTAGAATAAAATTGAAATATTTTTGGAGGACGTGATTATATGAAAAATATGACAAATACCCAGTTTTTCCAGGTAGAAAGTGGACCACAGATCAGCGCAAAGGACATTCTGGAGATTGTATATAAGGCATTAAGTGAAAAGGGATATAACCCGGTAAACCAGATCGTAGGTTATATTATGTCCGGAGATCCGACCTACATCACAAGCCATAACGGAGCCAGAAGTCTGATTATGAAGATGGAAAGAGATGAACTGGTAGAAGAGATGCTCAAGACGTATATCGAGCATAATGAGTGGGAATAATGACTATGAGAATCATGGGACTGGACTATGGATCTAAGACGGTAGGCGTTGCGGTCAGTGATCCGTTGGGAATTACTGCTCAGGGAGTAGAGACAATATGCAGAAAGGACGAGAACAAGCTCAGAAAGACCTGTGCGCGTATCGAAGCACTGATTGAAGAGTATCAGGTTACGAAGATTGTTCTCGGACTTCCGAAGCATATGAATAATGATATTGGAGATCGTGCGGAAAAATCAATGGCATTTGGTGAGATGTTAAAAAGACGGACCGGCCTTGAGGTCGTTATGTGGGACGAGCGTCTGACCACGGTAGAAGCTGAGCGGACTTTGATAGAGAATAAGGTGAGGCGTGAAGACCGCAAGAAGTATATTGATAAGATTGCGGCTGTTTTTATATTGCAGGGATATCTGGATTCACTTGCGCATACGCCCCTGGATTAAGAGGTGGATTATAGATGGAAAAGATTAAATTCATGTCCGAAGAGATGAATGAAGAAGTAGATTTTTATGTACTTGAACAGACAAAAGTTGGTGGGGTGTCTTATATTCTGGTGACAGATTCGGAAGATGATGATGCAGAATGTCTGATTTTGAAAGACACATCAGGAGAGAACCAGTCAGAGAGTGTATACGAGATCGTAGAAGATGATGTAGAGCTTTCTGCTGTTCTGAAAGTATTTGAAGAACTACTTGAAGATGTAGAGATTGAAAGGTAGTTTGGAATGTCTATCAGTAAAGAGAAGTTTAAAGAAATGCTGAGAGAAAAGGGGTTGAAAGTTACCAACCAGCGTATACTGGTACTGGAGGTCCTTGCAGATCATCGTGATAAGCATCTGACTGCAGAAGATATTTATGAATTAGTAAGAGAAGATTATCCGGAAATTGGGCTGGCAACAATTTACCGGACAGTGCAGCTGTTACTGGAAATGCAATTGGTGGATCGTATCAATCTTGATGATGGATGTGCACGTTATGAGATCGGAGAATTCTTCGATGGAGAAGAAAGACATCATCATCATCACCTGATATGCAGAACATGTGGAAAGATCATTCCGTTCAAGGATGATCTTCTGGAAAATCTGGAAGATAAGATCGAAGAGACAACGGGATTTCATGTGTTAGACCACGAATTAAAGTTCTACGGACAGTGCAAGGAGTGCCAAAAAAGAGGCAGAAAAATAGTACGGTAAGCACGTGGAGGTGTAATTTTGAAGAGAGAAAACAATGGAAAAATGCGTATCATTCCACTCGGAGGTCTGGAAAAGATCGGAATGAACATCACAGCTTTTGAGTATGAGGACAGTATTATTGTTGTAGACTGTGGATTATCTTTCCCGGAGGAGGATATGCTCGGAATCGACCTGGTCATTCCGGATGTTACTTATCTGAAGGATAATATCCAGAAAGTCAAAGGATTTGTGATCACCCATGGTCATGAAGACCATATCGGTGCACTCCCTTATATATTAAGAGAACTGAATCTTCCGATCTATGCGACCAAGCTTACGATGGGAATCATCGAGAAGAAGCTGACGGAGCACAATCTGCTTCGCAGTACAAGAAGAAAAGTTGTAAGACACGGACAGTCGATCAATCTGGGTCAGTTCCGTATCGAATTTATCAAGACAAACCACAGTATCCAGGATGCTGCGGCACTGGCAATCTATTCACCGGCCGGTATCGTTGTGCATACAGGAGACTTTAAAGTAGATTATACACCGGTATACGGTGATGCGATCGATCTGCAGAGATTTGCAGAGATCGGAAAGAAAGGTGTACTGGCACTGATGTCGGACAGTACCAATGCGGAGAGACCGGGATTTACCCAGTCTGAGCGTACGGTAGGTATTACATTTGACCACATTTTTGCAGAGCATAAAGATACACGTATTATCATTGCAACATTTGCATCAAATGTAGACCGTGTACAGCAGATCATCAATACGGCATGTAAATATGACCGTAAGGTAGTCGTAGAAGGACGAAGCATGGTGAATATCATCCAGGTTGCACAGGAGCTGGGATACTTAAATGTTCCGGATAAGACACTGATCGAGATCGACCAGCTGAAGAATTATCCACCGGAGAAGACAGTTCTGATCACAACCGGAAGTCAGGGAGAATCAATGGCAGCACTGTCACGTATGGCAGCAGATGTGCATAAGAAAGTAACAATCATGCCTGGCGATACGATCATCTTCAGTTCAAACCCGATCCCTGGAAATGAAAAATCCGTATCCAAGGTCATCAATGAACTGACTGCGAAAGGTGCCAATGTTATCTTCCAGGATGCCCATGTATCCGGTCATGCTTGTCAGGAAGAATTGAAACTGATCTATTCTCTGGTAAAACCGAAATATGCAATTCCGGTCCATGGAGAGTACAGACATCTGAAAGCAAATGCAGGAATCGCCAAGATGCTTGGTATTCCGAAAGAAAATATCTTTATTCTGAAATCGGGTAATGTACTGGAACTCAGCGATAAGGAAGCAAAAGTTGTAGACAACGTGCATACAGGAGAGATCCTGGTAGACGGCCTCGGTGTCGGAGATGTCGGTAATATCGTACTCCGTGACAGACAGCATCTGGCAGAAGACGGTATCATGATCGTTGTACTGACACTGGAGAAGGGAAGCAACCAGCTTCTTGCAGGTCCGGATATTGTATCGCGTGGATTCGTGTATGTAAGAGAGTCTGAAAGTCTGATGGAAGAGGCGAGAAAAGTCCTTACAGAAGCGGTAGAAGACTGTCTGACACACCAGCGTAATGCGGACTGGAGCAAGATCAAGCTTGTGATTCGTGATACGATGAATGATTTCATCTGGAAGCGGACCAAGAGAAGACCAATGATTCTTCCGATTATTATGGACGTATAGAAAGTATAATTATAATTAAACGGGAAATGAGCCGCACATTGTATAAAACAGGCGCCTTCGAACGCAGTGGGCGAAGCCTGTTTTGTGCAGTGTACGGCTCATTCCCTTGTAGAAACTCAAGATGAAAAAATGTGTAACAGATAAAACCGTAACAAATAGAACAGAGGTAGGAATACTATGATCGTAGATGAACGTATGGTCACATACATCCGGTCGCTGGAACGTCCGGAGAATCCTGTCATAGAAGCAATCGAACAGGAAGCGTTAGATAGTTTCGTGCCGATCATCCGGAAGGAAACCCAGAGTTTCCTGAAAGTCATGATGTTGATGAATCGCCCGGCGAGAGTCCTTGAAGTCGGTACAGCAGTCGGATTTTCGGCGATTTTAATGAGCGAATATCTTCCGGAAGGAAGCCATATCACAACGATAGAAAATTATGAAAAAAGAATTCCGATCGCAAGAAATAATTTCAAACGGGCAGGGAAAGAAGAACAGATCACCCTGATCGAAGGGGATGCCCTGAAAGTGATGAAGACACTGGAAGGCCCGTATGATTTTATTTTTATGGATGCGGCTAAGGGACAGTATATCCACTATATGCCGGAGGCAGTGAGACTGCTTTCGGATGGTGGCATCTTAATGTCGGATAATGTATTACAGGATGGAGATATCATTGAATCCCGGTTCGCGGTTGAACGGAGAAACCGTACGATCCACAGCCGGATGAGGGATTATCTCTATGAATTAAAACACAGTGATGTGCTGGAGACATCGATCATCCCACTGGGAGACGGTGTGGCACTCAGCATTAAGAAGAAAAAAGAAGAGAAGGAGAATCGATAAGATGAGAAACAGACATCCAGAATTACTGATTCCTGCAAGCAGTCTGGAAGTGTTGAAGACTGCGGTTATGTTTGGTGCAGATGCAGTATATATCGGAGGAGAAGCGTTCGGACTTCGTGCAAAGGCAAAAAACTTCTCCATGGAAGACATGAAAGATGGAGTGCGGTTTGCACATGACCATGGCGCAAGAGTCCATGTCACCGTGAATATTCTTGCACACAATGATGACCTGGAGGGAGCAGCAGAGTATTTAAAAGAACTGAAAGAAATCGGTCCGGACGCCCTGATCATTGCAGACCCGGCAATCTTTATGCTTGCCAAAGAGATCTGCCCGGAGATTGAAAGACACGTCAGCACGCAGGCAAATAATACCAACTACGGTACATTTAACTTCTGGTGGAACCTGGGAGCAAAACGTGTGGTAACAGCCAGAGAGCTTTCGTTAAAAGAGATCAAAGAGATCCGTGCACATATCCCGGAAGAGATGGAGATTGAAAGCTTTATCCACGGGGCAATGTGTATCTCTTATTCCGGAAGATGTCTCTTGAGTAATTTCTTCACAGGAAGAGATGCCAATCAGGGAGCCTGTACACATCCGTGCCGCTGGAAATATTCCGTGGTAGAAGAGACGAGACCGGGCGAATATATGCCGGTATATGAGAATGAAAGAGGTACCTACATTTTCAACTCTAAGGATCTGTGTATGATCGAGCACATTCCGGAGATGATCGATGCCGGAATCGACAGCTTTAAGATCGAAGGACGTATGAAGACGGCCCTGTATGTGGCAACAGTTGCGAGAACGTACCGTAAGGCAATTGATGATTATCTGGAAGATCCGAAGAAATATGAGGCAAATATGCCGTGGTACAAGGATCAGATTTCAAATTGTACCTATCGTCAGTTCACGACAGGATTTTATTTTGGAAAACCAAGTGAAGAAAGCCAGATTTATGACAGTAATACGTATATCAGAGAGTACACATATCTTGGCATCATAGGAGAGATTAAAGACGGACTGTACAGGATTGAACAGCGAAATAAATTCTCGGTAGGCGAAGTGATTGAGATCATGAAACCGGACGGACAGAATGTAGAAGCAACTGTAGAAAAAATCATAGATGAGGATGGAAATGAACAGGAAAGTGCACCACATCCGAAACAGGTGCTTTATGTGGCACTCAGTGCAGATGCATCGGTATATGATATTTTAAGAAGAGCAGAAAAAGAAACAGAATAATCTTATGGAAAAGAAGACAGTGATTCAGTGCAAAAATGGAAAAGCACAGAATCACTGTTTTTTGCATAGAATATAATAAAACTGCCGGGGAGGGAGCCGTTGTATTGAAATCATTTCCCCAACCCCTCACAGCAGCAGAAGAAAAGTATTATGTGCAAAAATATACAGAGGGTGATCTGGAAGCAAAGCATATTTTGATAGAAAGAAATCTGAGGCTGGTTGCCCATATTGTAAAAAAATATCAGCCTCCGCCGGAGGAAATGGAAGATCTTCTGTCTATTGGGACAATAGGACTTATGAAAGCTGTTGTTACGTTTGATCCGGAAAAAAGTGCAAGACTTGCAACATATGCAGCTCGTTGTATAGAAAATGAATTATTGATGCATTTCCGCGGAAAGAAAAAATCGTCAAAAGAAGTCTCTTTGTATGAACCGATCGGAACAGACAGGGAGGGAAATGAGATACAGCTATTTGATGTGATCGAGATGGGAGAAGAAGATGTTCATCACAGGCTCGAAAAAAAAGAAGATGTCATACGATTATATCAGAAAGTTGAGTCAGAACTGTCTGCAAGAGAACGCATAGTATTGAAATTGCGGTATGGATTATATAATGAAGAAGAATATACACAGCGCGAAATCGCCAAAATGTTGGGAATTTCAAGATCATATGTTTCAAGGATTGAGAAGAGTGCAATTGAAAAACTGAGAGCCTTTTTTCCTTCTTAGAAAAGTCTTTAAGAAATCTTTAGAATTATATGGCAATTATTTTAAGAATCAAAGTCTATACTTAACACCATAAGAAAGAGACATATCAGAAGGTATGTGAGAAAGGGTGGCAGTTATGAAAGTACTGGTGTTAAGTGGAAGATTTGGAATGGGACATGAAATGGCAGCCAATGCAATCTGTGAACAGTTCCGTAAGCTTGATAAAGATACAGAAATTGTAAAAAAAGATCTCCTGGAAGAATTATATCCACATATCAGCAAACTTATTTTTTGGGGATTTCGTCTGATGGTGGAGCATTGCCACGGAATATATAACTTTATTTATAAAATGTCTGGAAAAATGAAAGTAGAAATGCAGCCGAGAGGAGCTGCGATTTATAAAAAGTTAAAGAAAATCCTGGAAAAGGAACAGCCGGATGTTATTGTCTGTACACATCCGATGTGTGTAAAGGCAATTGCATCATATAAAGAAAAGACTGGACTTTCGACACCGCTGGTTACATGTATTACAGATATCAGCATGCATCCGGAATGGAAAGCAGATCAGACAGATCTGTATCTGGCACCTACCAGGGAGATTAAGGAGCATCTGATCTGTGAAGGTACAAAAGCAGAGAATATTCTTGTAACAGGAATTCCTGTACGTCAGCAGTTCTTGAATATGGACAGGAAACATCTGGAAAATGAAAAAGAAGTTCGCAGAGTTCTTGTAATGGGAGGCGGACTTGGCCTCATGCCAGATTTGAGAAGATTACTGGGAAAATTGCATAGTATGCAATCGGTTCAGACCATTGTTATTACGGGAAAGAATCATAAAATGTACGAAGAATGGGTGAACCGGTATGAGGATGTCAAAGTACTGGGATATACAGAAAATATCAGTAAATATATGCGGTGGGCAGATCTTGTGATCACAAAAGCCGGAGGGATCACGTTGTTTGAAATTCTTCACAGTCAGGTACCGTTATTTGTGATTCATCCATTTCTGGAGCAGGAAATGAACAATGCAAGGTATGCGGCAGAAAAAGGATTTGCAAAAGTGGTATGGGGAAAACACGAGGATTATATTCCGGAACTGGAAAAACTTCTGAATGACAGAAAACTTCTGAAACAGATGGATGAGAATGTAAGACATGCCCGGAAGGAAATGATAGATGTTTCTCTGGATAAGGCGGTAGAGATCATGGAAGAGAGGATGACGGCATAATGAAGAAAGCAGTAAAGGCAGGAATTATAGGTGCAGGAGCACTTGTATATAGTATCATTCCAACATATCTGATGAAGTACCACTGGATTATCAGAGACAAAAAGAGGGCGAAAAAAGAAGAAAAGGTTTTATATCTGACATTTGACGACGGACCTGATACCGTATATACGAACAAATTACTGGATCTTCTGGATCAGGAACAGGTTCCGGCAACCTTTTTCATGGTAGCGGAAGCTGCACAGGGACATCCGGATATTGTGAAACGGATGAAAAAAAGTGGATATTCGATAGGAATACATTCTTTGAGTCATCAAAGTGCAATGCTGTTCGGACCTGGAAGGACGAAAAGGGATCTGAAAGAATCCAGGAAGATTATGGGAAAAATGGGAATTGACGTAAAAGAATACAGACCACCATGGGGACATTTGAACCTGATGAGTTTATACTGCATCAGGAAAATGCATTTGCAACTGATTTTTTGGGATGTAATGGCGCAGGACTGGTCTGCAAAGGAGACGGCAGACAGTATCTGCAATAAAATTCTTAGACGTGTATTTCCGGGAGCAGTGATATGCCTGCATGATGGAAGAGGAGAAAATGGTGCACCGGGAAGAACAATTGAAGCATTGAAAAAAGCAATTCCGATGTTAAAGGCACAAGGATATGAATTTAGAAGGATTGAAGAAAAGTATGAAACAGCAGGAAGGTCAGAGATCAGTTAAAAAATATATTGTGTTATTTATATTGCTGGTGCTCGTAGTCATATTTATTGTATTGAAGGGTGCGGATATAGAATCTGTATGGAATGCAATGAAAAATGCGGATCCGAAATGGCTGACGGCAGGCCTTGGTCTGGCAGCAGTGTTTAATATTGCAGAAGGTATTAATCTGAGAAAAGTTTTAGTATCTTTTGGATATCGGGTAAGCTTTAAAGAGGCTATGAAATATGCATATATTGGCTATTTCTTCAGTTCGGTAACACCATCGGCGACCGGAGGACAGCCATTGCAGCTATATGCGATGAGCAAAGATAAGATCCACGTGGCACATGGAACGATGGCACTTTTAACAGAGCTTACGAGTTTTCAGATTGCAGCATTTCTGATGGAAAACATTGCAGCGTTCTGGATTCTGACAGGAAGAATACACCTGAATAAAATTATGCTGATACTGGTATTGGTTGGTTATATTATGAATCTGGTTTTTATTGCCGCACTGATGATCGTGATCGTATCTGACAGACTGAAAAGAAAAATCGTAAAAGGGATTCGCTTTTTGGTTATGAAACTTCCATTTAGACATAAAGAGAAAATGGAAAGTAAAATCAATGATATATTACACGATTTTGAAAATTGCAAAGTTTTTTTTAAAAAAGATCCAAACCTTACATTACAGGTAATTGGGGTGAGCCTGGTACAGATTATCTGCTGGTTCAGCGTTCCGTGGGCAGTATATCATGCAATGGGAGAAGCAGGCAGTACATTTGGAAGTCTTTTTTTACATCAGATTATATTATATATGACAACAGCGCTTCTTCCGTTTCCGGGAGCGGAAGGAATCAGTGAATTTTCTTTTGTAAAATTATTTGCCGGTATGTTTTCTTCGGTACCGGTTGCTGCTGTAGTATTGGTGAATCGTGGGATCAGTTTTTACTTCCTGTTGATCTTAAGTGGAATACTTGGTGTGGTGTTAGGACGTTTTAATGGAAGAAGTGCAGATCAAAGTGGAACGAAATACAAACTGCAACAGGAAACAGAAAATGGAACTGGAAAAATATTGACATAACAGAAAGAATAGGATATGATGATTGCACATTTAACGAAGATGAGGAATCATATATTCTGTTCTTTTTTCGTTTTATCCTATGCAGTAATGCGATGAGCAGCTGCTTCTTTAACGGCTATTTCGGCCGGAATATCAATTGTAAATTTAATTTAATAAGCTTGTACCGAAAAAAACCGGGTGCAGGAATCACGATCGAACCTGGTGGATACGGATACAGAAAGGAGTATGTAGATGTCGTTTTGTACAGTTTTATCTGCAGCTGTTCAGGGACTGAGTGTAGAGATGATCAGAGTGGAGGCTGATGTCAGTAACGGACTTCCGATGTTTCACATGGTAGGATATCTGTCTTCGGAAGTAAAAGAAGCATCAGAGAGAGTGCGTACAGCAATTCGCAATTCGGGAATGAAATTACCGGCTAAGAAGATTATTGTGAATCTGGCTCCGGCAACAGTTAGAAAAAGAGGAGCGTCGTTTGATCTGCCGATTGCACTGGCGGTTCTGGCGGCAATGAATTATGTACCGGAAGAGGCACTAAAAGGTGTGGCAGTGATTGGTGAGGTGAGTCTGGAGGGGAAAATAAGAGGTGTGTCAGGTGTGCTGCCAATCGTTATGGAAGCTAAGAATCAGGGCTGTACTGCCTGTATTTTGCCGGAAGAAAATGAAATAGAAGGCAGGCTTGTGAGCGGGATAAAGATTCTTCCCGCTGATAATCTGGAAAAACTCTGCGCATATCTGAACGGAGATGAAAAAGAGATACATAGAAAAAAACAGGGAAGGTCCTCCGCACAAAGAAATATTTTCGAAAATAAAAAAGAGGATTTTTCAGACATATGTGGTCAAAATGCGGTGAAGAGGGCAGCGGAGATTGCCGTGGCGGGAGGACATAATTTATTGATGGCAGGACCGCCGGGATCCGGCAAGTCGATGATTGCAAGAAGGATTGCGACGATTTTACCGGAATTGTCATTGGAGGAGAGCCTGGAGATTACCAGAATATACAGTGTACTTGGAATGATAGATAAAGAGCAGCCTTTGATCACCAGGCGTCCGTTTCGAAGTGTTCATCATACCATAACGAAGACTGCATTAGTTGGAGGGGGAATGACACCAAGACCGGGAGAAATCAGTATGGCTCACGGAGGTGTGTTATTTTTGGATGAACTGGCAGAGTTTCCGAGAAATGTACTGGAAGTGTTGAGACAGCCTTTGGAGGAACATCAGATACATATTGCCAGAAATTATGGAAATTTTACATTTCCGGCAGAATTTATGCTGGTAGCAGCCATGAATCCGTGCCCATGCGGTAATTATCCGGATATGCAGAAATGTTCATGTACGCCGTCACAGATTCAGAAATATCTTGGAAAGATAAGTCAGCCATTTCTGGATCGTATGGATCTGTGTATTGAGACACCGAAAGTGGAGTACCGGGAACTGGATATAGAAAGGATAGGAAAAAAAGAGGAGGAATCATCGGAGGTAATACGAAGCAGAGTAGTAGAAGCAAGAAAATTACAGAAAAAAAGATACGAGGGAACGCAAATCCGTACAAACTCTATGCTTGGACCGGGAGAAATCAGGACCTATATTCCATTAGGCAGTGCGGAAAGAAAGTTGATGGAGAAGGCATTTGAAAGGATGGGGCTGACAGCGAGAACATATCATAAGATTTTACGAGTTGCAAGAACGATTGCTGATTTGGATTACAGTGAAAAAGTGACGGAGAAGCATTTAAAAGAGGCAATCGCTTATCGGTCGTTGGATAAAAAATATTGGGGACGTTAAGAAAGGAGAAAAGCAGATGATCTACGAATACTGGCTGGCAGGAATAAAAGAGATTACAGATCTGAAGAAGCAAAAACTAAGAGAGGTATATGGATCTGGAAAAGCCATATATTATATAGAAGAAACTAAGTTAGATAAACTGCGCTTTCTAAACGAGAAGGATGCGGTGATATTAAAGAATGCAAAAAAAGATACAAAACTTGAAGAAAAATGGAGAAGGACAGAAGAAAAAAGAATACAGTTTATACCGTACTTTTTAAAAACGTATCCGGAAAAACTGAAATATATTACCGATCCTCCGTATGCATTATATGTACTCGGACAACTTCCGGATGAAAAAAGAAAAAGTGCGGCGATTGTAGGGGCGAGAAACTGTACGGCGTATGGTGAACAGATGGCATTACAATATGGAAAAAGCCTTGCAGAAGCAGGAATACAGATAATAAGTGGTATGGCAAGAGGAATTGACGGTGCAGGACAAAGAGGAGCGTTAAATAGCAGTTGGGCTAAAGAAAGTGGTGTGACATATGCGGTACTTGGATGCGGAGTGGATGTCTGTTATCCAAGAGAGAATATAGGATTGTATATGGATATACAGGAAAAAGGAGGAATAGTATCCGAATTTTCACCAGGAACCCAGCCGTATGCGTGGAATTTTCCAAGAAGAAATCGAATCATCAGTGCGCTGGCGGACTGGATACTTATTATGGAAGCAAAAGAAAGGAGCGGATCATTGATTACTGCGGATCTTGCACTGGAGCAGGGAAAGGATGTATATGCTCTTCCGGGACCGGTAAACAGTGTGTTAAGTCAGGGGTGTCACAGACTGATCAGGCAGGGAGCGGGGATACTGATTACCCCGGAAGAATTGATGGATGAATGGAACATTAATCCGGTGGAAATCGGGCAAAAAGGAAACAAAAGTGAAAAAATGCTTGAAAGTCCTGAGTTTATGGTGTATAGTTGTCTCGATTTGTTTCCGAAAGGGACAAATCAGCTGATGAAAGAAACAGGACTTTCGGTTACAGAGTTAATGGAAAGACTGATCACGTTAGAATTAAATGGATATGTAAAGGAAGTATCCAGAAATTATTATATAAGGCTGCAGTAAAGATACAGCCGCTATTATGGAGGAAATTATGGCACGCTATCTGGTAATCGTGGAGTCACCTGCGAAGGTGAAAACAATTAAAAAGTTTTTAGGAAGTAATTATGTAGTGACTGCATCGAATGGTCACGTAAGAGATATGCCCAAGAGCCAGATGGGTATCGATATTGAAAATGATTATGAACCAAAATATATAACGATCAGAGGAAAGGGAGAAATCCTTGCAAAGCTTCGCAAGGAAGTGAAGAAAGCTGACAAGATTTATCTGGCAACTGACCCGGACCGTGAAGGAGAAGCAATATCCTGGCATCTGAGTAAAGCGTTAAAATTGGAGGATAAAAAATTTTATCGAATCAGTTTTAATGAGATTACCAAGAATGCAGTAAAAGCGTCGCTTAAGAATCCAAGAGAGATAGACATGGATCTGGTAGATGCACAGCAGGCACGTCGTGTCCTGGACAGAATTGTAGGCTACAAGATCAGTCCGCTTTTGTGGGCAAAGGTTAAGAGGGGATTAAGTGCCGGCCGTGTACAGTCTGTTGCACTTCGAATTATTGCAGACAGAGAAGAGGAGATAGATGCATTTATACCAGAAGAGTATTGGACACTTGATGCGAATCTGAAAGTGAAAGGCGAAAGAAAACTTCTTACGGCTAAATTCTATGGAACAGAGAAAAATAAGGTGACAATTTCATCAAAGGAAGAACTGGATGCAATTGTCAAAGAAGTAGAGAATGCAGATTATTCTGTTGCAGACATAAAAAAAGGAGAAAGAACAAAGAAAGCACCGGTACCTTTTACAACCAGTACACTTCAGCAGGAAGCGTCTAAAGCGCTGAATTTTGCGACGGCTAAGACAATGCGTATTGCGCAGCAGTTATATGAAGGTGTTGACATCAAGGGCAGTGGAACGGTAGGTCTGATCACATATCTGCGTACTGATTCTACCCGTATTTCAGAGGAAGCAGATGCAGCAGTAAGAGAATATATCAAAGAAGGATTCGGAGAAGAATATGTAGCGGAGGGTGATGCAAAGAAGACTTCTGATAAGAAAATCATCCAGGATGCGCATGAGGCGATTCGTCCGACTGATGTAACCAGAACTCCGGCAGCAGTGAAAGAATTCCTGAGCAGGGATCAGTTCCGTCTGTATCAGCTTGTGTGGAAACGCTTTATCGCCAGCAGAATGCAGCCGGCGAGATATGAGACCACTTCTGTTAAGATTGCAGCAGGACAGTACCGTTTTACTGTTGCCGCATCCAAAGTTTCATTTGAAGGTTTCAAAAGTGTGTACACAGAAGCAGGAGAGGCAAAAGAAGAGAACAATGTATTATTAAAAGGTCTCGATATGGATTCGGTTCTTACGAAGGAAAGCCTTGATACGAAGCAGCACTTTACGCAGCCGCCGGCTCATTATACAGAAGCAACACTGGTTAAGACACTGGAAGAACTCGGAATCGGCCGTCCAAGTACTTATGCGCCGACAATTTCCACAATTATTGCAAGACGTTATGTGGCCAAAGAAAATAAAAATCTCTATCTGACTGAGATTGGAGAAGTTGTAAATCATATTATGAAGCAGTCATTCCCAAGTATTGTAGATGTGAACTTTACAGCTAATATGGAAAGTCTTCTTGATGGAGTCGCAGAAGGCAAAGTCAGATGGAAAACAATTATTGAAAACTTCTATCCAGATCTGGAAGCAGCAGTAGAAAAAGCTGAAAAAGAACTGGAACAGGTGAAAATAGAAGATGAAGTTACAGATGTAATCTGTGAACAATGTGGACGTAATATGGTAGTGAAGTATGGTCCGCATGGAAAATTCCTGGCATGTCCGGGATTCCCGGAATGTCGGAATACAAAGCCGTATCTGGAAAAGATTGGTGTAAAATGTCCGATGTGCGGAAAAGATGTAGTAATTCGCAAAACGAAGAAGGGAAGACGTTATTACGGTTGTGAAAATAATCCGGAATGTGAGTTCATGTCCTGGCAAAAACCGTCTGAAAAGAAGTGTCCTCAGTGTGGAAATTATATGGTAGAAAAAGGAAATAAACTTCTTTGCAGCAATGAACAATGTGGTTACACTGAAAGTATAAAAAAAGAGAAAGAAAATTAAGGGAATTTATTGAATAAGCGTGAATTGTATGATAATATACACTCATAGATGGAGGAATTGCATATGGGCGTACAATTATTAGATAAAACTAGAAAAATCAACAAATTACTACACAACAATAATTCGAGCAAGGTTGTATTTAATGACATTTGTGATGTCTTGACTGAGATACTGGAGTCAAATGTTCTGGTAGTCAGTAAAAAAGGAAAGATTCTCGGAGTCAGCAAAAGTGCGCATGTAGATGCAATCAATGAACTGATCGTAGAGTCTGTGGGAGCGCATATCGATGAGATGCTCAATGAGCGTCTGCTCAATGTACTTTCTACCAAAGAGAACGTGAATTTGGAGACACTTGGTTTTTCATCGGAAAAAGTGCAAGGATATCAGGCAATTATTGTTCCAATTGATATTGCGGGAGAACGCCTTGGAACACTCTTTATTTATAAGCAGAATGAGTTGTATTCCATTGATGATATCATCTTAAGTGAATATGGAACAGCAGTTGTCGGACTGGAAATGCTCCGGTCTGTGAATGAGGAGAGCGCAGAGGAGACGAGAAAGGAACATATCGTACAGTCAGCAATCAGCACACTTTCATTCTCTGAACTGGAGGCGATCATCCATATTTTTGAAGAGTTGGATGGAACAGAGGGAATTCTGGTGGCAAGCAAGATTGCAGACCGTGTAGGAATCACAAGATCCGTGATCGTCAATGCACTTCGAAAATTTGAGAGTGCCGGAGTGATCGAATCCCGTTCCTCCGGGATGAAGGGAACATACATCAAAGTGTTGAATGACTATGTCTTTACCGAATTGGAAAAGATTAAAAAAGAACGTTTGTAAAAGTCGTACAGAAGATAAAAGGGTATCAGCAAGCTGATGCCCTTTCTCTGACTACAGGTAAGAAGAGCAGGAGGAAAAGAACATGTATGAAGGCAATGCAGTAGATCTTCAGATGGAGAAAGTGATCGCGGCAGATGCGATCCTGGATGATGAGACACATCACTGTCAGGTTTTTCGTTATGATATGGAAGAGGATTACATATACTTACAATTAAAGGAGGACGATCTGACAGCAATCTCGCTGGATGCAAAGTATCAGTGCTATATTTCTACAAGGACAGAGCTTTTGTTCTGCACAGGCGTGGTACAGGAGCGATACCAGTGTGAACATGGGAAAATTTTGGTCTTTCATATTGAGAATGGATTCTATACAATTTCGGATATGAAAGGACCTGTAAAAAGAAAATAAACTAAATATAAAATTTTTGAATCTCTGTTGACAAATAGAAAACAGAGTGCTATTTTATATTCATGAGGTTTAGCACTCAATATGAATGAGTGCTAATAACGTATAAAATAAGGAGGAGTTACCATGAAATTAGTACCATTAGGTGATAAAATCGTATTAAAGCAATTAGAAGCAGAAGAGACAACAAAGTCAGGAATCGTTTTGCCTGGTCAGGCAAAAGAAAAACCACAGGAAGCAGAGGTAATTGCAGTCGGACCTGGTGGAATGGTAGACGGGAAAGAAGTGACAATGCAGGTAGCTGTAGGAGATAAAGTAATCTATTCCAAATATGCAGGAACAGATGTAGAGCTGGATGGAGAAGAGTACATTATCGTAAAACAGAATGATATCCTTGCAGTTGTAAAATAGAAGAAAGAGACAATTTTTTGGAAACAGTCAACAGACGAAGTATAACAGGAGTGTGAATGAAAATGGCAAAGGAAATTAAATATGGAGCAGAGGCAAGAGCCGCTCTGGAAAAAGGTGTAAACCAGCTTGCAGATACTGTAAGAGTAACTTTGGGACCAAAAGGAAGAAACGTTGTTCTGGATAAATCGTTCGGAACACCATTGATCACAAATGACGGTGTGACGATCGCAAAAGAGATCGAACTGGAAGACGGATTTGAAAATATGGGAGCACAGCTCATCCGTGAAGTAGCAGCGAAGACAAACGATGTAGCCGGAGACGGAACAACAACAGCGACTGTTCTGGCACAGGCAATGGTAAATGAAGGAATGAAGAACCTTGCAGCAGGAGCAAACCCGATCGTACTGCGTAAAGGTATGAAAAAAGCGACAGATGCAGCAGTGGAAGCAATTGCAAATATGAGCCGTCAGGTAACAGGAAAAGACCAGATCGCAAAAGTTGCAGCAGTATCTTCCGGTGATGAAGCGGTTGGAAATATGGTTGCAGATGCAATGGAGAAAGTTTCCAAAGATGGTGTTATCACGATCGAAGAATCCAAGACAATGCAGACAGAGCTGGATCTGGTAGAAGGTATGCAGTTTGACAGAGGCTACCTGTCCGCATATATGTGCACCGATATGGATAAGATGGAAGCAAATCTGGATGATCCATACGTTCTGATCACTGATAAGAAGATCTCCAATATCCAGGATCTGCTGCCTCTGTTAGAGCAGATCGTAAAGATGGGCGCAAGACTGCTGATCATCGCTGAGGATGTTGAGGGAGAGGCATTAACAACTCTGATCGTAAATAAGTTAAGAGGTACCTTCAATGTAGTTGCTGTCAAGGCTCCGGGCTACGGCGACAGAAGAAAAGAGATGCTTCAGGATATCGCAATCCTGACCGGCGGTACCGTTATTTCCGAAGAGGTTGGTCTGGATCTGAAGGATGCTACCTTAGATCAGTTAGGCCGTGCAAAATCTGTTAAGGTACAGAAGGAAAACACCATCATCGTTGATGGTGAGGGCGATAAGGAAGCGATTGCAGCAAGAGTGGCTCAGATCCGCAAGCAGATCGGTGAGACTACCTCTGAGTTCGATAAGGAGAAGCTGCAGGAGCGTCTGGCTAAGCTGGCAGGCGGCGTAGCTGTTATCCGTGTAGGCGCTGCTACCGAAACAGAGATGAAGGAAGCCAAGCTGCGTATGGAGGATGCATTAAATGCAACCCGTGCGGCAGTTGAGGAAGGCATCATCGCAGGCGGCGGTTCTGCATACGCACATGCTACCGTAGATGTTCAGAAGGTAGTAGACGGTCTGGAAGGTGATGAGAAGACAGGCGCTAAGATCATCTTAAAGGCTCTGGAGGCTCCTCTGTTCCACATCGTTTCCAACGCAGGTCTGGAAGGCGCTGTTGTTGTAAATAAGGTAAAAGAGTCTGAGGTTGGATGCGGTTTTGACGCATACAATGAGAAATTTGTAGATATGATCGAGGCTGGTATCCTGGATCCTGTAAAGGTTACAAGAAGCGCTCTGCAGAACGCTACCAGCGTTGCATCTACTCTGCTTACAACAGAGTCTGTTGTAGCAGCGATCAAGGAGCCGGCTCCCGCAGCTCCTGCAGCACCTGACATGGGAGGAATGTACTAATTTCCCTGTCAAAACTGGTAAAATATAAAACTACGGATTCCCTCTGGATCTGGGATTTATTCTCAGAACCAGGGGGGATTTTTGCGTAAATGAGGGTTTTTGAGAAAAGAAACGGGTACAGCCTTAATGAAAATGTAATACTTCTGTGCTTTTTTGTAAAAGAAAACTGTGATATACTGGAAAAATACATTGGATAGAAAACGAGGTACTTGATATATGAAACCATACAGATGGAAGCGGGTTCTTGGTATATGTACAGCTGCGGTCTTGGGGCTGTCTTTTCCGGCTTATGCGGTAACGATTACGCCTTTAAATCCGGGAACAGGACAAAGCTCTTCCTCAGAGCCTTCTGGAACGGGAGCACCTGCATCACAGGAAAATACAGAACGTTTAAATATTGCCCAGCCGGTTGTGTCCTCTGAGGGGGCGGTGCTCATGGACGGGGCTTCGGGAAAGGTGCTGTTTTCCAAAAATGGAGACACCCGCTATTATCCGGCCAGTATTACAAAGCTGATGACGGCTCTCTTAGTGGCAGAAAACTGTAGCCTGGATGATACGGTGACATTTTCAGCATCAGCTACTACAAATCTGGAATCAGGAGCTGTTTCCATCGGTATGGTGGAGGGCGATACCATGACGGTTCGCCAGTGTCTGTATGCCCTGCTTTTAAAGTCTGCTAACGAAGTAGGAAATGCGCTGGCAGAACACGTTTCAGGTAGTGTCCAGGCATTTGCAGACAGGATGAACGAGAAGGCGGTTAAACTTGGCTGTACCAACACCCATTTTACGAATCCCCATGGATTAAATGATCCGGAGCATTATACCACGCCAAAGGACATGGCGCTGATCGCCAGAGCTGCTTTTCAGAATGAGGTGGTAAGGACAGTAGCGTCCACCAGGACATACAGTCTTCCGGCTACGAAAAAGAATCCTTCCGGGCTTACGGTCACAATGGGACATAAGATGTTAAATCCCAATGATTCCCGTTATTATGAGGGGATAATCGGGGGGAAGACGGGTTATACCTCCAAGGCAGGAAATACACTGGTAACGGCGGCAGAACGGAATGGAGTCCGCATGATCGCGGTAGTGATGAAGAGCCGTTCCACCCACTATGTGGATACAAAGGCCATGCTGGACTATGGATTTGAGCTGGCAAAGGCAGGAGCGCTTGGAACAAACCAGACAGGAGCGGGAAGCGGCGGTCCCGGAGCTGGTGCCGGCCCATCAGGGGCAGCCGGTGCTCCCGAAAGTACAGGAGCATCAGGAGTAACGGTTGTACCGGGAAATACGGGTGCTCCCCAGAACCCGGGAAACACGGGTGTTCCGGTCACAGGTACAGAGGGCGGACCTGGTGTTTCTTCTCAGCACGGCTGGGCAAAGACGGAAAAAGGCTGGAATTTTGTCAAGGATAACGGAGCAAAAGCCAGTGGGGAATGGGTTTCTGATGCAGAAGGAATCTATTGGATCGATGAAGATACATTTATGGCAAAAGGCTGGCGCCAGATTGATGGAAAGTGGTACTATCTGCGTTCCAACGGTGCTATGGCAAAAAACTACTGGGAAGAAAGCCAGGATGGAGTTTGGTACTATCTGGGAGCAGACGGTGTGATGATGACAAATGCCACAACCCCGGACGGATACCGGGTAGGAGCGGACGGAGCCTGGATCCGGTAGGGGATATTTCCGTATACAGGATGATCAACCGGCGATCGATTATAAAAATGCGGCAGACTGTTTGTGTGGGTCTGCCGCATTCTTCATGCAGTGTGCCTGATGGCATGCTGTTTTATTATTTTACGATAACTGCCTGATCAGTTACTTCTACGGTCTTTCCATCCGCCAGTCCAACGGTCTTTACAGAAGCAAAGCTGCCATTGATCTGATCGGCAGTCAGAACGGTCATGCCGGAAGCTGGCTGGGAATAATTGGTGAAATCAAGGATCAGGTCGCCGCCTGCATTTACAGTTCCGCCTACTGCGAGCATATCTTCAGGACCGCTGATCTTTAAGGTTAAATCACCCTCAGCGCCCTGTGTAAAGTCGCCCGAGATATTAAGCGCGCCGTTTACATTTTCTGTAATGGCTGCATGATTGTCTACAGAGCTGTATCCGAAGGCGTAAGGAGAGGCTGCGGTGAGCGTTCCTCCGTTTACATGGACGCCGCCGGTATAGCTGTTATTTCCCCACAGTTCCAGAGTGCCGGAGCCGTTTTTCGTAAGGCTTCCTTCTCCGGCGATGTCATTTTTCCACTGGTCAAAGGCATCAAAGCCGCCCTTGGAACCGTCCATGGTTACGGTTACGTCTGTATCAAAGGAGCCGTAGCCGTCGCCTGCTTCATAGAGGTTTAAGCGTCCCCAGCCCTCGGCGTCATCCAGAAATACATAGCCGGATGGGAGACCTGTGGAATACAGAACCCATCTGCGCTGGTCTGCATTCAGATAAGGGAATCTTGTTTCCAGAAGAACTTCTGCTCCCTTTGGAACACGCATAGGCTGTGTGGGATCACCGGTCTGAGGCATATTGTAGGTCATGCGTTCATTGTATCGGATGGCGTTTAATTCATCATCATCATAGTAGGTTACTTCCTTGGCAGAAGGATTCTTAAGAAGGATTTCTTCTGCTTCTTTGCGGGCGTCTGCCTTTAACTGGGCATTGTCCGGATCATTTAAGGCTGCGGCTGCCAGGGCCATTGCCATGGTGCGTCCGCCCATTACGTCCATAGGGGAGTGCATGCCTGCGATGATGCGGTAATTCCCAATCTCAGAGGCGTTGGTGAGACACTCTTTAAACTGTTCCGGAACTGCATACGCCAGAGAAAGGGAAGCCAGATAACCGGCGTTTGTATGACCGCTTGGAAAACCGCCGTCCTCCATGGGATTTGAGGATACACAGGGCTTTAAAGCCGGTACGAGGGATACGTCGCTGCTCCAGCGGAAGGGACGCATGTACTGAAAATAAACCTTGGCAGGATTGCCGCTGGCATGAGGGCCGCGGACTGTATTTACAAGCTCTACCATGCTGCCGAGAGAGGAGGTTTCATCGGCCCAGGCTCCATTTTCATTGCCCTTATCACTGTATTTTTTCGTTTCTGCATCAGCAGGGATGGCATCCGGCAGAGAGGTTTTCGCATTTGCCAGGTTTTTAAACGCGGTTTCATAGGAACCCAGTCCGTCCAGTGCGGACCAGTTCTGGTTCTGGCGGTCGGTGAGATAAGCCTGAACTTCCTGCTCCGGCGTGCGGTTCTGGGTCATGGTAATGCAGGTAAAGATATTCTGGTCCAGAAGACGCTTTCCGTCCTCGCCAAGCTTGGTTCCGTTATCCCAGCTGGATCCTGGCTCCCAGATGTTTAAGAAGGGGGAGAGGACCCCTACGACTGCATTAGACTCAGGGGACTGGTTTTCCATGACATTTGTCTTGTAGGTATCTACAAAGTAGCCATGGGGGCCCGGAACTGGTTCGATGGCAGCTGGATCAGTGGCAGGCATAACTGGTGTGGCAGTCATTGCCAGCGCTGCTCCAAGAGCACCTGCCTGCTTGATGAATTTTGAACGTTTCATAGAAAAAAATCCTCCTCGCGAATCAATTTTAAATTCATCATAACAAAGAAAAACAGACAAAGACTACTCATATTTTGCGTGTTTTGAGAAGGGGAATATGCATTTTATGCGTTTTGGTAATGCCGGGGTAAAATTACTGTTGTTCATCTGGGGCCGTAGGACGGTAGGAGGAGTGGTGGGAAGTCAGCTTGTAGTCCGAGGGAGACATACCGCAGAACTTTCGGAATACCCGGTTGAACTGTGAAAAACTGGAAAAACCAGTGGATTCTGCTACCTGCGTAATACGCATAGGTGAATTGAGCAGGAGATACTGGGCATTTTTAATCCGTGTCAGCTGGATGTACTGTACCACCGTGTAGCCAGTGACATTTTTAAACTGGTGGGACAGATAGTAGGGACTGATGTAAAATGTCTCTGCCAGAGCGGCCAGAGAAATATCTTCCGTGTAGTGGGTATGGATATAGTTGGTAATAGTATAAATCTTTTCTTTCACACCGTTTTCCACGTTAGGAACGTAATGGTTTAGCCCCTGCATTTCATACAGGAGAAAGAGAAATTCCGTAAATTTGGTGTGTATCAGAAGATTGCGGATATTGACATTGGGCGTATCTTTGGCAATCATTACGATTTCATTGAGCTTCTGGTATAAACGGTTCTGTTCCTCTTTGTGAAAACGAAAAATGGGTACAGAGCTGTTAAAAACGGAAAGGATTTCCTTATAGCCGGAAGCACCGTAATTCATCTGTTTTGGCAGCATAAATCCAATGATGATACGATCGCTGGGCGGGCCGGGCAGATATTCGGACTGATGGAGCACCGATGGAGGGAGCAGCACCAGATCATTGGCAATGATATCATAGCGTTTTCCCTCTACGAAATGGTATGCCTTTGGGCTTAAGAGGATCATCAGTTCATAAAAGCTGTGAAAATGTGGAAAATCCATGTTGATAGCGTGACTTCGTTTATCGTAGTCAAAGTAATAAAAGGTAGAGTTTTCAATGGGTGTGGCTACCTCATTGATAATAATGGAAAAGCCTTCTTCGTAGAGAAGCGGAGAGTTGTGGTAGGTTTTCATAAGTGTGTTCCCCCTGAACATAGTAAACAGTTATATTTCATTCAGTAAAACACAGAAAAACAAAAAATGCAATACCCAAATATCATAAAGACAAAATTGAAATAGTTATTGCTTTAAAAAGCAGGTATACTGTAGTATAATGTTAAAAAATAATAATCATAGGAGACACCATAATGCAGATACCAGGCTATTTTGAGGATATGAATTATTTACATGTAAATACAGAGCCGGATCGGGCGTATTATATTCCAGCTTCTGGCAAAGGCTGTTACTTTCTGGATCGGGAGAAATCAGACAGGTTTCTCCTTTTAAGCGGTTCCTGGCAGTTTCAGTATTTTGAAAGCGTATACGATCTGCCGCAGGAGTTCTGGAAGGAGGGAGCAGGAAAGGGAAAAGAGGTGCAGGTTCCTGCCGTATGGCAGAGTTACGGCGTGGATGGAAACCAGTATATCAACACCCGGTATCCATTTCCCTTTGACCCGCCCTATGTGCCGAGGGAAAATCCCTGCGGGCTGTATGAACGAAGTTTTGAGTACAAATGCTGTCTCGATGCTCCGGAGGCATTTTTGAACTTTGAGGGTGTGGATTCCTGCTTTTATGTGTGGATCAACGGAATCTTTGTGGGATATTCCCAGGTATCCCATTCCACCAGTGAATTTCACATTACCCGGTATCTGAAAGAGGGTGAAAACCGCCTGACCGTACTGGTGTTAAAATGGTGTGACGGAAGTTATCTGGAGGATCAGGATAAATTACGTATGAGCGGCATTTTTCGTGATGTGTATGTGCTGAGACGTCCTAAGGAGGCAGTCCGCGATTACTTTATCCGTCCTTATATCCGGGAAAATGGGGCAGAGGTTTGTATGGAGCTGTCCTTTTATGGCAACAGCCGTCCTGATGGCCGGATCCGTGTGCTTGACCCGGAGGGAAAGGCAGTCTGGGAACAGAGCTGGAACGAAACAGCAGATAGGGATCAAATACGGTTTTATCTGGAAAACTGCCGTCTGTGGACCGCAGAAACGCCCTGGCTTTATACCGTTGAGATCCAGACCGAAAAGGAATGGATCACCGACCGATTTGGCATCCGTGAGATTTCTGTGGAAAACGGTGTTCTGTTTATCAACAAAACACCGGTAAAGTTCCACGGAGTGAACCGCCATGACAGTGACCCTGTTACTGGCTATGCCATAAGCAGACAGCAGATGGAACGGGATCTTAAGCTGATGAAGGAGCACAATGTAAATGCTGTCCGTACCAGCCATTATCCAAACAGTCCCCAGTATTACCACCTGTTTGACGAGATGGGTTTTTATGTAATGGATGAGGCGGACAACGAGAGTCACGGTACGGATAAGGTATTTAAAAAGGTGGATGACTGGGATACCCATGTAAAGAAGTGGAACCGTCCGATTGCAGATAATCCTGCATATACGGAGGCGGTTCTGGACCGTACAAGACGCTGTGTGGAACGGGATAAAAACCATGCCAGCGTACTGATGTGGTCCATGGGAAATGAAAGCGCCTACGGCTGTGCCTTTGAAGCAGCCATGGCCTGGACGAAGGAGAGAGACGATACCAGGCTGTGCCACTATGAGGGCGCCAAATATGTGCCGGATGTAAAGAAATATGATTTTTCCAATATGGATCTGTACAGCCGGATGTACCCGGATCAGGAGGAGATCATACGGTATTTTGAGGAGCAGGAAAGCCGTACGTTTTCTGAAAATCTTCCCTTTATGATGTGCGAATATGCGCACGCTATGGGAAACGGACCGGGAGACCTGGAGGATTATTTTGAATTGATCCACCGATATGATGGAATGTGTGGCGGCTTTATCTGGGAATGGTGCGATCATGCAGTAAAAACCGAATCAGGCTTTCTTTATGGCGGAGATTTTGGGGAAGAGCTTCATGACGGAAATTTCTGTGTGGACGGACTGGTGTCTCCGAACCGGATTCCACATCCGGGCTTAAGGGAATTTAAAAATGTATACCGCCCGGCCAGGATTCAGAGCGCAGATTGGGAAACGGGAGCGATTGTCTTTAAAAACTATATGGATTTTACAGACCTTAAGGACTATGTGTATCTGAAATGGGAAGCGGTTCAGGATGGGATCATCATAGAGGAAAGTATACAGAAGGAGCTGCCGTCCGTACTGCCTCATACGTGCGGTACGGTGTATTATACAGGGAAGCTCCCTGAAAATGGAAGCTGCTTTTTGAGAGTGAGATATCTGTTAAAATCTCCGGTTCCAGGACTTAAGGAAGGCTGGGAGCTTGGCTTTGATGAGATCCGGATGCCGGAGACTGCGGCTGGAAGGCAGGAGAAAGCTTTGGGATGTGAAAGCCGGCCTGCAGCCTGCTCCGGCGCACTCACACTGGAGCAGACAGAGCGTCGGATTACAGTAACCGGGGCGGATTTTACCTATGTGTATGATACCTTCTCAGGAGCTTTCTCCGGGATCAGAAAGGGAGAAAAGGAATACCTCATCCGTCCCATGGAGTACAATATCTGGCGCGCCCCAACGGATAATGACCGAAAGATCCGGCTGGAGTGGGAGAGAGCCGGCTATGACCGCACCAAGGTGCGTACCTATACCACAGAGGCTCGTTTGAGAGAAGACGGCTCTGCAGAGCTTGTGACAGAGCTGTCTCTGTCGGCCGTTCATATCCAGCGTATTTTAAATATAAAAGCCAGCTGGCTGATCCATAGGGATGGCTGTATCCAGGTGAAGCTGGATGTAAAAAAAGATATGGAATTCCCATTCCTGCCAAGATTCGGCCTGCGCCTGTTCCTAGATCAGAGTCTTGACCGGGTACGATACTGCGGAATGGGGCCGGATGAAAGCTATCCGGATAAGCATCAGGCGTCCTGGCACGGTATTTTCGAGGGAGATGTGCGCGCTATGCACAGGCCTTATCTGAAGCCTCAGGAGTATGGTTCCCATTGGGACTGCAGCTGGTGTGAGCTTTCAGGAGAAGAGATGAGCTTTCAGGCTTCATCGAAAGAAGGCTTTATGTTCCAGGCCTGCAAGTATACTCAGGAGGAACTGTCCGAAAAAGCACATGACTTTGAACTTAAGGAGGCAGGATGCACCGTTCTCTGCCTGGATCACAATCAGAGCGGCATCGGATCCGGAAGCTGCGGGCCTCAGCTGCTGGAAAAATATCAGTTCAATGAGCCTGAATTTTCCAGAACCTGGGTTATAACTCCGGGAAAGCGCAAAGAATAAACAGGAGAGAAAACAGAAAATGAAACGAACAAAGTGGATTGCATTTTTATGCTTTGCTTTTTTAATGGCAGGTCTTGGAGCAAATGACGCCCTTCGGGGGATCTTTGCCCCTGTGTTCCAGGAACGGTACGATTTAAACGGGAGCCAGCTTTCGCTGATCGTCACCATCAGTTATGTGGGGAATCTGCTGTTTTTAAGCATCGGAGGGAAGCTTCTGGATCTGTTTCCCAGAAAGAATGTGGCTGTGGCGGTAACGGCTGTCTGGGCGGGAGCAGTTGCCTTAAATCTGGTGTCCGACGGCTATATATGGATTCTGGTATCCATGTTTTTTGCTCTGGGAGCATCCACCCTTTTAAATACCACGGTCAATATATTGACTCCGGCTGTGTTCGCAGGCTATGCGGGCCTTATGGTAAATGTGCTGTTTTTTATCCAGGGGATCGGTACCAGCGGAAGCCAGCTTCTGCTGGGAAGATACGCCTTCCACTATGAGGGATGGAAATGGATCAACGCTGCTCTTTTGGCAGTGGCCTTTCTGGTAATTGTCCTGTTTTTCTTTTTAAAGATCCCAAAACAGGGAGAGGAAAAGGAGCAGGAGAAGGAAATTTTAAAAAAAGAGCCGGATTCAAAGATATTCTGGATTTTTATTGCCATGATGGGCTGTTATTTTATTGGGGAACACGGCATCATGAACTGGCTGATGTCCTACTGTATCTCTGCATTTTCTATGGAAGCCTCCAGCGCTTCTGCAAGCCTGTCCCTGTTCTGGGGCGGCATGACGGCAGGACGTCTGATATTTGCTCCCGTGGTTCAGAAAATGGGCGCGGTAAAGAGCATGAAGCTCTTTGGCGGCATCGGAACGGTGATGTTCTGCGCCGGCTGTATCCTGGGAGAGAGCGGCGTATGGATTCTGGGAGCATCAGGCTTTGCGCTGGCGATTTTGTATCCCACCATGGTGCTTTTGATCCAGCAGATTTATCCGGTTCAGACCGCAGCCACCCGTACAGGCGTTATCATCAGCGCGGCTACGGTAGCAGATATTGTGTTTAATCTGCTCTTTGGCGCAGTTTCCTCCAAATGGGGGTATGGCATCAGCTTTATGATCCTTCCTGTGGCTATGGCTGTTTTTTACGGTTTGTATCTGAGGCTTGCAGGAAGTTTGAAGAAGAACAATTTATAATAAAAATGGATTATGGGGTTACATTTGCAAATATGAGGCTGTTTTATTTTAAAAAGAGCAATAATCATTCAGAAAAAACAAAATATACAATAATATATATCTGATTGAACAAAAAAAGAGTAGAATTTGATAAACTAAAATGATACTATATAACAATTAAAAAGCAGTTAAAAGAAAATACTAACACAATGGGTATTAACGAAGAAGGTTCAGGTTATATCAAAGGTGTTATATCACCAGCGGTTTGGCTGACAGAGGTTGAAAGAATTAAAAACGGAGGTTTACAATGGAACGTTATATAGCGCATCTACTGAAGGGAGCAGAATATAGAACAAAGCAATTTATGGGAAGCCAGGTTAAAAATCAGGATTCCATGCAGTATGGAGGAATCCAAGGCGACATCTGGGAAGCAAAGCCTACGATTTATGCATTGGCCTCTGCCCTTGCTGTATATTTTCATAAGGACAGCTGCTTTTATAAAAATGAAGAACTGTATACAGCAGTAAATTTAGCGCTGGATTTTATAGGGAGAACCCAGAGAGGGGATGGGAGCTTTGATTATCCTTCCTGTAATTTTAAATCAGCATCAGATACCTCATTCTGCTTCAAACGGCTGATTGCTGCATATCGACTTCTTGTAAAGTATGGAGATTCTTCTGATGAGTCTATTATTGTTTTAAAGGAAAAGTATTTAACCATTATGCATAAGGCGCTGGATGCAATCCGTGAGGGAGGCTTCCATACACCGAACCACCGCTGGGGGATCGCAGCGGCCCTTCTTCAGGGATCCAACCTCTTTGCCGCAGAGGAAGAATTTGCCGCAGGGCTTAAAAACCGGGCAGAACAGTATCTGTCAGAGGGCATTGACGGAGACGAGGATGGAGAGTATGCGGAGCGGTCCACGGGAAATTATAATGCAGTGGTAAACAATGCCATGATGGCCATGTATCAGGAAACAGGTAACGAGGCATTTTTAGGCTATGTGGAGCGCAACCTTTCCATGATGCTGACCTACATGGATCCGGACGATACCATTTTTACCCAGAATTCTACCAGACAGGATCAGGGAAAGCTGGAATATGCGGATAAATATTTTTACCAGTATCTCTATATGTGCAGCAGAGAGAGAAATCCTGCCTTTGACGGGGCTGCCCACAAGATTATAAAGGACAATATGGAGCGCGGAGATCTGGCTCCCGACTGTCTGCACATTGTGATGAACCATGATGAAATGATGGGATATCATTTTGAGGAATACGGATTTTTGGAGGAATACCGCAAGTTTTTCCGCCATGCAGGCGTACTCCGGGTAAGAAAGCCCTCTTATACTTATACTGTGTTAAACGG
>ENA-OPSK01000321-OPSK01000321.1-human-gut-metagenome-genome-assembly--contig:-NODE-321-length-45201-cov-6.919794_pt1 | contig 45201 bp, 61 predicted proteins | sample MGYA00241807_ERZ501905 | MGnify/ENA primary metagenome ERZ501905 (study PRJEB25962, sample SAMEA2042111) | human gut metagenome | biome: human gut; feature: human-associated habitat; material: faeces...
AGTGATAAAACGCAGAATTATAGCAAAGTCACCAAATTGCTAGTTAAGCCTTTATTTTTTGTATAGTGCATTTTCGTGTCTAATAGTATTTGGAATAATATGCTTAATATGGGATGAACATTTAATGAAAATCAAAGCTTTTCTATTACTTTTGTGTATGTTTTTTGTTCTATGTTTTGCAATCACTCTTCCATTTTGCTTTTTATATAGTTGATTGTCACACGTATATATTTCTTTATAAATATGAGAAACCTTTTGAATAAAAGAAAACGTGGCAGTGCTGCCACGTAGGAAGGTGATGAGATGAAAGAAAAAAAATCTTGGATTGATTTATTAGATGAGAAAGAAAAAGGGTATTTAGAATGGTTGCTAATATTAACTTGTGTTGGAAGTGCAACAATAATAATACTAAATTATTTCTTTGATATTAATATCCATATCCAGAAGTCAATTAAACAAAATATGTGTATTGGTTTGGTTTTACTCGCTTTTTCGATAATTTCATTATTAAATGCATTTAGTAGCAAAAATTGTCGAATTAAAAAATATCCAATTTGGTTCTATTTTTTACCTTTACTAACAATGATCGTTTTTGTAATACTTATTATTGCCAACTAAAAAAAACCAATGCTATATAAAGAAAGAATGTTGTGAATAATTTTTCAACAAGTGTGGTAAGTGTTGCATTCAATTGCTCTGAATGAAACGCTTCATAAACGATGATACTAGTTGATTGATATCCAATAATTGTTTTAAAAATAGTATCTAAATATTTGGTTAGTACTCTTACTTTTTCTGTCTTGATAGAAAATAATTTATTCAAAGCAATGCGTAACCATTTAAATGAATGAAATTGTATATTGTTCATTATGATTCCAAATAAAAAGATGATTAGCATTAAACAATAAAATTCCTTACTAGATTCATGAGATAAATCATTCCCAAATAGATTTTTACAAACACAACAAATAAATTCGAGAAATATTATTGTGATTATGTATTTGATGCCAAATAAGTTAAATTGTAAAGAGAAACTGAAATAAAGTAGAAATAATATGGCTTCGTACAATGGTATATCCTTAATTTTAGCAATGATTTCTGTGAATATTTGATTCATAAAGTACCTCCTAATAAATGCAAATTAAATATACCATTTTGTTGTTCCAAAATGTGACAATTTAAAAATTAAGGCAATTTGCCTTAACAAAGAAAGAAGGTCGATAACAATGATAAATTCAAACCTGCTAATGAAAAATCAGTTGTTGAGGTGTGATGTGTATGTCTGTAATTTACTTTTTGTATAGTGCAATGGGATGTATAGCACTATTTGGATTTTTACATATCTTTTTTGACGACAGATTTATGAATTTTAAAACTATATTATTAATTGTTGGTTTTATCTCTTTTTTAATAGCAATGTTTATTTTTCTACTTTATTTTTTGCATATGTTTTAGCCTATTCAAATCTGTTTGGATAAAAAATGATGGCAGTGCTGCCACGTAGGAAGGTGATAGGATGAAAAAAAGATTAAGAAAGAAGAAACAAGGATGTTATTTTAAAAAAATTGATGTAGAAATTACTAGTATTGAGTCTTTAGAAAATGATTACAATTATATCGTTACTTTTAAATGCTATAGACCTAATAAATCTTATCAAGCACATTTATTAAAATTTACTCCTTCTTTTGAATGTTTATATTCTATGCAAAACGATCTAGTAAATAAAACTTTGCTAAATGGCTTGATTGATTTTCATCACAAGGATTTATTTTTATATATACCTAAATATCAAATTAAAGCAATCGATTCCAGAATGTGTTTATGTCATTGTGTATCTGGTAAAAATTTAAAAAAAACGGTGTAGAGAAAATAAATTAAGACGCATTGACTTAATAAAGAAATGAGGGATTAAATGAAAGGTGAATTAAATGTCTACGGAAGAACTATAGGTAAGGAAATAGAAACAAAATATATTAGAAATGACGAATTAGAAATTCAGAATACTAATACATTGCAAGAAGATATAAGATCCTCTAAATTGTATGAATATGTAGAGGATATTTACGATAAACCAAAGCTAAGCAAATTTTTAAAACTTATCGAATATATGGCACTTAATATGGTGAAAAGTATTTGTCTTATTGTATTGCCTATGGCAGCTATAGCATTTCTTGTTTTCTTGTGCTCAAAAATGGGTGCTTATTCTCTAGGAAGAATATTAAGTGTGAATATTACAAATCCAGATTTAGTATCTTTTTCATTGAGTATTACAGGCTTTTTAATGCTTATTCTTTTAGGTGGTTTTAGTGTTGCAAATGTTGCGGTTGATGATTTAAATATGCCTATAATTTTTAAAGCGGTTGTTTCAGTAATTATATTGGCTTTAGGAATACAGTTAATGTTTGCTTTCATGGCTGCAAATGATTTTGTTTCTATCTTCTTTCCGCTTTTTAAATTTTCGTTTGTATTATGTTTTTTGCTTTCAGTGCAGGAATTAATTACAGCATTTTACTTTGTTAAAAAGAAATAATACACTTTTGAATTTGTAAAACAAAAATGGCAGTACTGCCACGTTGAAAGGTGATGAGATGAAGGATGAAAAAAAGACGGAGTAGATTTTGTTCTATTAATTATTGAGATTGTCGCTAATATAGTTGTGATATTACTACTATATTTATTTTTTAGAATACTTACTTTTAAATATTTGTGATAGTTGTTTAAAGTATATATAAAATAATGAAATTATACCTGTATACCAATAAAAAACGACTGTATAACTCCATTGTGTAGAGAGTTCGTTAGGAAACATGGATTGAAGTGTAATATCCTTAATTCCAAATAAATATGTTAAAGCGATGGAGGTTAAAGCAAAGAATAAATTTAAGAAACCTTTATTTACAATGTAGCCTTCTTCAATATTGCTGTTGGCGATTAGGTTTTGAAAGTATAATCAATATTAATTGTCATTGCAAGCTTACGAGCACAAGTTGATTATATGTACATCACTATTGCTCTATATGTACATTTATATTATAATTAATGTACAGGAGGTGGATTTACTTATGAAAGTCAATACTACAGAATTAAGAACACATCTTAGCGATTATTTAACTATGGCAAACAAAGAAGAAATTATTATTACAAATAAAGGAATAGAGATTGCACGTATTATTTCTCCAAAGCAGGCAAAGAAAAGAACATTGAATAATTTAGTTGGTATATTGCCTTCATTAACTGACAAAGAGATTGAAAATATAAAAAACGAAAGGATTTCTAAGCAATGAAGATATTAGTTGATACAAATGTGATTATAGATATTCTATGTAAAAGAGAGCCGTTTTTTGAAGATTCATATAATGCACTAAATAAGTGCATTGATAATCATACTATTATTGTATCAGCTTCGGCAATCACAGACGTATTCTATATTGCAAGAAAATATATTGGAAGTGAACAGGCAAAAGAATGTATAAGAAATCTTTTAGATTTAATAAAGATATCAGATACAAGGGGAGCAGATATTGAAAAAGCTCTTTCCAGTGACATTTCAGATTTTGAAGATGCTGTTGTTTCTGCAATTGCGGAAAGACAAAAAGCTAAATATATTTTAACAAGGAATACAAAAGACTTTGAAAAATCGAAAATTTTAAGTATTACACCTCATGATTATCTGAATATAAATAAATGATAATCATGTTGATATAATATTTTGGAATTGACATAAGTATACTGCTTATGTATATATTCAAACTGGCATCCCTCTCCGTCTTAAAACAACGGAGTCTTGGATGTCTTTTTTTCAAGTGAAAGGAAAAATGAAATATGAAAAAGTGGATTTATGGAATTATATTAATAATTTGTTTGTGCGTTGGTGGGTTCTGTGCCTATCAGGCTTGGCTGATATACAATGAAGATAATGAAGTGGAGTTACAGACAGATAAAATAAAAAAAGAATGTGTTGAGAAAAAGAATGAGAATGGGGAACAGATTTTATCTCCTGACTGGGGTTCATTAAAAGCTATCAATCCAGATATAGTTGGTTGGATATATGTTCCAGACTGTGCGATTTCATATCCTGTAGTACAGGGATCAAATAATTCCTATTATTTAGATCACACGATCTATAAGGGATACAACTATATGGGATCTGCATTTTTAGACTGCAATACGGATAGTGACTTCTCAGATGATAACAATATTATTTATGGACATTCTGTTCAGGGTGGAGGAATGTTTACTTTACTAAAGAACTTTTCATCAAAATCATTTTTTTTAAGCCATCCTGTCTTCTATCTACTAACACCAGAGCAAAACTATAAATGTAATGTTTTCTGTTATTCAAAATCAAACAATGAGTCTGTGTTTTATGCAAAAGACTTTGGAGAGGAAAGACAGGAAACCACAGATAAACTAAAAAATGAATCACTTTATTGTAACGAGGAAGTAGATACAGATTCACCTATGGTTACTTTATCAACGTGCGATCTGGATTATGGTCTACATTCAAATCGAAGATTATTGCTGTCTGGCTGTTTGGAAGAGTACGATGAAACAATAATCGTTCATTCTTGATTTAAGGATGGCAGTACTTTCCGTTTCACTACAGACTATATTGTATCTATTGTCTTTATTGCTTTTATTTTCTTTATTTAGATATCGTACTTATTAGATCCACACAACTGTTGCCCTACGGCGTATCGCTTTGCTTGCCGGTTGTGTTTCTCTAAAAGTACGATACGAAGAAATTGTAAAGGCGATGTGCCGAGGAGGTCGTTAAATATGATGAAGTGTAGCAGATTAAATACTATGGAGACGTTTAAAAATGGATTCAGTATTGAAAGAGATGGTAAAGTGTATACTTTAACTGAAGAGGAGATGTTCGATTTTAGATTTTTAGATAATGCAGTTGATGGGCAAAGTTATCTTGATGTTTATCATAATGATGCGGATGAAGATGAAGCCGATGTGATTGATTTGATTAGAAATGATGAGGAGATTTGCTACAACCTAAGTCAAAGTGTTTTAGATGCTGTGGCAGCAGATACTGGAAGTATTGAGCATGATATATGTCAAAAGTATATTAAAGCCAACAGAAATAAAGATTGATATATTTCTAAATTAAAGGATGTATGAAAGATGGAAAATGAAATCAAGTGGGAGGTTGTTGAAGAACTTTCCGATGAGGATGGAACGCCAAATTGTTGGGCACATAAACTTGGACCTGCGGATTATGTATATATCACACATAACTACAGAAAGACATTTGATGTTGAGCGTTCAGCTCCATGTAGTGACAGTGGTATAGCAACTATAAAATCATTTAAAAGATTTAATAATGCTAAAAGATTTGCTGAGAACTTAATAAATAATTATGAATAGCAGAGGAGAATAGATATGAAATTAGAAAATATTGATGATGTGCTAAAGCAAAATGTTTCAAAGGACTGTAGTGTACGCTGGTTAGCGGCATGCATTCTTGATTGTGACGATTATTCAAAACTTTATGAAAGTTGTAGAAACTATGATGAATTTGAAAAAAGGGTCTTGAATAAAGAATGCTGTTTGAATGGTATCTACAGTGCTATTTCAATGTATGGAAAAGATAGAATAAATCATTGGTACAGAATTCGTGAATTATTTGGGAATCGTTGCTTCAAGACAGCATCGGATGTAGGTAGTCTTCTTGTTGGTAATGAAGAATTTCAAGTGCTTATTCCAAACGGGTATGGTGATGGGACTACACGTGTTGCAGTTTTTAATAAGGCGGATTCTGATTATAGCGTTGCCTATAGAATTATGTCTGACATGATGGATTCTCATCGTGGACCTTATTTACATGGGAAGTTTAATATCTATCCATATGATTGCAGTGATCCAACTGTGGATGAACCCTGTAAAACATTAGAAGGCAGATACTTTACATATTATTATGACGGCTTAATTGCTTTTATTGAATACTAAAAAGATAGACAATTTAAAAATGCAGGAGGAAGATGAAAATGACTAAGGAACAATGGGAAAAAGAACACGGCTATGTATATGGTCACAATGGAAGATATTGTGATAGTCCTGAATATTTAGGCAGATTAGTAGAGTATTATAGAGAAAATGTTCATGAGACTACTGTAGAAGTTGACAAAGTAGAAGCAGAAGATGAGGATTCAATCTTCGTTCGTGGAATTTGGCAGCCAAAGTCAAATATTATTTGCATTTGGAATAAACAAGGAGCATAAACAATGAAAAAACAATTTATATGGAAGGGTCACAAAGTTAAAATTGTTAATACATGGGTGGATGATGATAATCGTAAAAAAGGTGTAACGATTGAACCTGTTGGAAATTATGGCTTTCCAATTGATGTATATTTAGATGATTTAAAAAAGGGAAAGGAGGAAATAGAAATAAAATAATTTAAAAGTTACGAAGGGGTTTGAGGATGAAATCCTCAAAAGATGTTAGCATCATTTTAAGATGGCAGTACTGCCATCCTTTTTTACGCAAATGGCAGCGAGTTCTATTGTCTTTATTGTTTTTATTTTCTTTATTTGGATATCGTACTTTTAGATCCAAACAACTGTTGCCCTACGGCGTCTCACTTTGCTTGCCAGTTGTATTCCTCTAAAAGTACGATACGAAGAAATTGTAAAGGCGGTAAATAAGTCCTAAAGGAGATAAAAAATGACTATTCTTAATTATCATGGATTCAGAGATTGGGCAGTTCGTAAGGATGTAAATGAGGATTTAAAACGTAGTTTTACATTTGGTTTTGAACTTGAAGTTACATTAAATGACGATTCAAGCGTTACACCAACAATGTTATCAAACAAAATCAAATCTAAATTTGGAAAATTATTTGTTTTTGAACGTGATAGCTCTATTGGAAATGGTGTAGAAATTATTTCACAACCAATGACTTGGAAGTGGTTTATGAATCATTTAGATACATTTAAAGAGTTGTTAAACCTATGTGTTGAATCAGGGTTTGATTCTCATACGGGTGACCTTTGTGGATTACATGTACATATTGGAAGAGAAGCTTTATGTGGTTTTGATAATAATAATCGCTCTTTGAATCAGGATTTTGTAATTACAAATATAAACTATATCATGGAAAGATATCAAAATGAATTGTTTAAATTTTCAAGAAGAACTTTAAATTCTTATAGACATTGGTGCAGTTCAAGAACAGATTTAATTGATTTAAATGGACATAAATTTATTGATAAAGAAAGAATCGGTGAAGCTTCAAATGATATTACAGACCGTTATTATAGTTTGAATCTTTGCAATGAAAAAACAATTGAATTTAGATTTTTAAGAGGAACATTAAAATGGGAAATATTCTTTATTAGTTTAAATCTTCTTAAAAATATTGTTGAAAATAGCAGAAAATCAAGTCATGTGATTACTTTAGAAGATTTAATTTTTAATGGATTGGACGACGATTTTAAAAAATATGCAATTGATTACTGCAAAAAAAGAAAGATTACAGATGAAGAAAGTGATTGGAAGAAACCGTTATTCTTAGAAAAAACAAACTCAGAAAGCCTTTCAAATATCTTCCAATTTAACGAATTAGATTTAGCAAATGACATCTTAAATGATGAATAAATAGATATGGAGAATGAATTATGTGTGTAATTGTAACAAAAGAAATGAATCAAAAAATGCCAAGCAAGGAAACATTAAAACAATGTTTCCTTGCGAATCCTGATGGATGTGGGTTTATGTATAATTATGAAAATGATGTTTATATTGAAAAAGGATTCATGACATTTGAATCATTTTATGCAAGACTAAATGAACTTGATGAACAAATTGGATTAAAAAAACGTGCAGTTGTATTTCATTTTAGAATCTCAACAAGTGGCTTAATTGATGAAGGGAATTGTCATCCTTATCCAATTTGTAATGATATTCGAGTGATGAGAAGTACATATTTAAAATGCAAAGACGTAGCATTTTGTCATAACGGTATCATCAGAGATTACACTCCAAAAAGTAAATTAATCAATGATACACAATGTTTTGGTATTCATGTTTTGGATAAGTTCTATGAATTAAATCATGAATTTTATAAAGACAAAGACATTTGCAGAATGCTTAAACTGTTATGCAAATCTAAATTATGTTTCTTAAATAGTGATGGTGAAATATACTACATTGGTGATTTTGTAGATGTAAAAGGGAATTCATGTAGTAATAATTATTTCACTTATTATACAAAAAGACGCAATTCATTTCATTATTTAAGTCGTTAAAAAGCAACGAAAGTTGCTTTTTAATTTGCAAAATTAATTTTATTTAGAACTTTTTTTCTGACGATTTATTCATTTATAAATCAGAAATATAAATTTTATGTGCACCTTTTTAATTAGTTCGTGACACATTTAATCAGCTTTTTTGTAATTTATAAATGCATTTTTAAATTTTTTTATGACGTTTTAATTCAATTTATTTTTCATTTTAAAAACCACTTTTTAATTTTTATATGTGCATTAATTTGAATTTTGTGCACTTAATAAATGAACCTTTTTGATTTTTTTAGATCATCATTTTATTTTTTTATTGTATTTTTTTATTGGCTTTATGCATTTATAAATAACAAATATAAATTTTATGTGCCCATTTTTTATTAATTCGTGACACATTTAATCAGCTTTTCTGTAATTTATAAATGCATTTTTAAATTTTTTATGATGTTTTAATTCAATTTATTTTTCATTTTAAAAACCACTCTTTAATTTTTATAAGTGCATTAATTTGAATTTTGTGCATTTAATAAATGAACTTTTTTGATTTTTTTAGATCATCATTTTATTTTTTTATTGTATTTTTTTTATTGACTTTATGCATTGAAAATGGCACCAAATCAACGAAAAACCGATTTTCTTCAAAATCGGTGATTTTTAGCCATTTTTGGGGTTTTAAAAATAGCAAGCAAGGACTTTGTGCATACACTGGAATCCCCTAAGGACTTTGTGCATACAAAGTCCTTGCGATACCTGTGCATACAAAGTCAAAAATGTGTTGTACACACATTTTATTTTTTGAGGATTTCATCCCCAAACCCCTTTGTAACTTTTAAATTGTTTTTGATTTAAATGTTTTTATGCAGTTCTATTTTCTATTTCAAAAGAAGTCATCTTGCTAGAGCAAAAATGTTGAATTTATGTCTTGTGTACTTTTTTGACCTGTGCTAAAATGTAAACTGTAAAGGAATGCAAATAAAGGCACAGGAAAAATCTTGTGCCTTTTTTGTGTATTGGTATTTTTTCTTGATATGAAGAACTATAACTTAAAAAGAACAGAAAAAAAGGATGTAAGAATTTCAATTCGTGTATCAGATAATTTATTTGACTACTTGAATAGTTGCTCTGATTTTTTTGGAGTCTCTAAATCTAACTTCATAAGGGAACGGTGTTTGTCGGATTCGTTTTATGTTGTTTGTAGTAGGGAACTCCCAGTTGATTTTATGAATACTTTTGCTCAGATTGCTGATATGGAAAATTCGATAGCTTTTGAATTGAACTCATTATACAAAAAATCTTTAGATACAAATCGTCTTGATTTAATTTTTCATGACGAATTTTTTTTAGAACAAATTGACAGAATCGAGTCCTGCAAAAATTTATGGGTTAATGAACCTAGTAATCTAGAGGATGTGTTTTCCTATAGTTCACAAAATACCGTCATTCCTTTCTATAATGATTATTTTGATGAGTACGATTTAAATCCCATAGTTAAAAATAAATTTGTATTTATCAAAATGTCACACTCATTTTATAAAATGCTTTATGATATTTCTAAATCTTTATCCATCAGTGTAACTCAATATATCATTAATTGTTGTATGAACCCAATGTATACTGAGATATGCAGTGTTTCTGAGAATAATGATTTTTTAAGATTAACTCATAAAATTGGAAGTAATATGCGTCAGATTAGATTTGCTATTAATAAAATCAACAAAAGAAACAAGGAATGCAGTGGAGGCTATACTCTTAATGAGATGAACGAACATTTTGATAGACTTGATAAAGCTTCAGATGATTTGTTTGTTCTCTGGAAAGATTTTAGAAATTTTGTTGGAGAGAAAGATAAGAACTTGTATTTTGAATGTATCAAGAAGCGACATCTCCTTGAATGTGTAAAAACAACATTAAAGGAGACGGACCCTGACTTCTTAAAAACTGTAGGTAATAGAGAAATTCATATTTAATGGTGGCAGTACTGCCATCTTAGCACATTCGTTAGGGTGTGCTTTTTTTGTTGAATGGAGGTGATAGGTTATGGCGACGACCAGAGGCTGGGCGATGAAAGGGAACATTGTTAATCTAGTGAATTATATTTTAGATATTGGCAATGGTGAATCTAAAACAGAGAACGGTCATTATGTGATTGCATCTAATAGTGAATTGCCAATGTCTGAAGCATTTAAATGGAAGAAAAGTCAAACCAATTCTCATAGTGAATCTGTAGGATATCACTTTCAATTATCTTTGCCTTCTGGTGAAGGTTCTGCTGATGATTGTATGATGTTGGCTGAAGAATGGATAAATGCTATTTCAGATGGTAAGGCAAATTATATTATTGCTGTCCATACAAATACAAATAACATTCATGCACATATTGCTGCTAATTATTATTTGAACGATGGTAAGCCGTGGAAGATTTATTGGAAACGAGATCAGAAACGTTTTCGTGAAATTTCAGACCGCATCTGTGTTAAACATGGTTTCTCGGTTTTAGAGGAAACTCGAAACAGAAGTCAAACTTATTTTGAATGGCTTGGTGAACATTCTGACAACAATCGTGACGTTATAAAAAAAATCTTGGATACTGTCATTCCAAAGGTTGCATCATACAACGACTTCAAAAATTATATGGAATGCATGGGCTTTAAAATTTATGATGATATGAAATCAACAGATGCTAATGTTTTCCAGTTCACTGTCAATGTGAAACTGATTCACGAAGAGGAAGACGGTAGTTACATGGTGCGTATTCCATATGATACGCAATATGTACATGTTGAGCCTGAAGAATTTGAATGGCTTACAGAAGACAAGACAGCTCGAATTACGATTCCGATTGACAAAGATGTTAGTGTGTTTGATTCCAGTATGGCATATAGAGGATTAAAGGATGCTGAAGAGCTGAAAAGATTATTTGAAGACAAGACAAAAGGAAAACGTAAAGGACTACGTATCCGTATGCCAGAAAGTAAATATATAGTTCGTACAAATCGTCTGGAACCCAATGAAGATGGATTGGGCTATACACTGGAAGATGTTATGCAGCGGATTAACAACAATGGACGTATCATCAACACACGAGATATACAAAGTGCTTTGGATTCGCAGGGAGATTTTGACAAAGTAATGCAGGCACGAAGAAATCTTTATGAAAATGCAAATGTGAAGTTTGATCCAACTACAACCTTGTTCAAGTCTGTTCGACAGGAATCATACTTTAGATGGAAAGCAACAGAAGTACAGAAAGTCATGGATCGTATGAACTACAGAAATCTGCTTCAACACGATCGAGAGAACATAGATAAATTAAAATCAAGACGTTATGAATTACAGAAACAAATTGATGAGGTAAATCATCTTCTGGAAAACGTAGACAATACTGTGGAAATGATGACTGAACAAAAAATTGAAAATGTGATGGATATTTCTGACGAGGAAATTGAAACATTTATCTCCGAAAATAGGAATCCACTGATTGAGAAAAAAGAGAAACTGAAAAAAATGATTGGATTATATTCTGAACGCATCAATACAGTTGATAATCAGAATCAGTATAAATCTGAGCGTGAACGAAGTGAACACGTTCGCTAAATTTGTATTTTCCTTATTGATTTTATTTTTATTATTTGATTTTCATGCCTCTTGATTCAAACAAGGGTTGCCCTACGGCGTCTCGCTGACGCTTGTCCCTTGTTCTTATCTTCGAGGCATGATACGAAGAAATTGTAAAGGCGATGAGCTGATACAAAGTTTCAAATTGGCATGGCATGACGTGGCTTTCCCACTTGCCTGTAAGTCCAATATAAATGTGATGTTATCCTTATAGTCATCGCATTTCACACCGTGCTGAGTAGTTCGACCGCCTGCGATGCACGACCCAAACGAGATGGACATGTGGTTGTTAATGTTCTCATTAGTTGCTCACCGGAACTATTGAATAAGCATTAAACATGAAGTCGATCCAGATATCTGTTAGAACCTGTTCTATGAATCTCCCTTTGGAAACAGAGATAATATAGAAAGTAAAACTTTTTCGCTTGCAGTTTTAATAAACAGCCAGACAGATGTCAAAAATGACCACGGCAGAAAACATGAGCCTGCCACTACATGAGGATACGAGTTCTGTGGGTGCAACTCCCATAATCCTCAAACACAATTTTATGATATATGAATGCCACACAATGAAAAGGAGCAAGTTCCTTCTACGAATATAACACTTGCATTTGTATATCAGCATGCTTAACTTGACTTCCATCTAAATACGAAGGAGGCATATCCTTTTAAAGACTAATCTATCTGTAAGTCAAGTGGCTCTGCTCATGAAGAAAACTGTTAATTGCTCTTCTCTTTTCATAGGTACATATTCTATATATTCAATTCTATGTTTTCTTCATGAGGTGTTTATGAAGGTACAAGTAATATCAGGTGCAACTCCTGAAACCTTCAACTTTTAATTTCAAGATGTAGTAACGTGATTCTCTCAGTAGGAGGTGAAACTCCTGCTTTCCAACGTATCCTTTTCATGTTGCTACAAACGTTAGCTGTGAAAGGCTATCTTAACATGTGATGGATTGAGATTTTTAAAGAGAATGTCAAAATCTGATTCATCGAATTATTAGACATGGGACAATGATCCGCAAGCCAGAATCGTCTGGACAGAGCAGAAAACATGAGCCTGCTCATCTTTCTTAGACTAATCAAATGTATATATATACAGATTTATATAAAGGTGGTGGTACATATTGATCAACTTTGAATATTTTTGTTTACCGGCATTATATGTTAAAGACATTTCGTCAGATGTTATACATATGGTAGGAACGGATGCACATGACAGATTGTATCTGGATGCCAACGGCAATATCCAGTATTTGAATCTACAGAGTGGAGGCGGGACTCCTGATGATTATTCTTTTGTTCTTGATGAAGACGGACATAATCAAAACAATCTGCCTTTCTCAAAAAAAGAACAGGAGTTATATGGCTTAGATGAAGAAGATGCCTTTTTCACAAATATGGATATGGATACAATTAACATGCTGTATCTGAAAAAGAAAAGTGAAGCGGATAAGGATATTAAGGCTTTGATGAAATTTCTTAACGGAAGATGAATGGTGATTTAATAGGATAGCTGTTTGATTGCTGTCAGGAGGGTAAAAATGAAATTAGAAGATATTGATGATGTACTAAAGCAGAATGTTTCAAAGGACTGTTGTGTACGCTTGTTAGCAGCACGCATTCTTCATTGTGATGATTACTCAAAGCTTTATGAAAGTTGTAGTAACTATGACGAATTTGAAAAAAGGGTCTTGAACAAAGAATGTCCTTTGAATGGTATCTACAGTGCCATTTCAATGTATGGAAAAGATAGAAAAAATCATTGGTACAGAATGATTCTTCTAAGAACATTTTGGATTTTACGGCAAATTCAAATGGTGTCTACTGTTTTGATGTGAATGTTAAAGATGATAAAGGAACTGTAATCGACACTCAGCAGGTCCGATTCAAGATACTTGATATTGTCGAAACAGAAAATGAAGAAGTACAGCAAGACGAAAATGCGGTTGCACCTGCATCCGTACAGACAAATTCAACTGTACAGGCTAGTCATGATTCAAAATCATTAGGAGTCAGCTATACAAGCAATGGCAGCTACACATGGACGATTCCATCAGAAATCGACTTGAATAAGCAGGATACTTTGACTGTATCAGCTACAAAAATCAATGAGGAAGCCAATGCCAGTCTGAAAATCAGTGTTAAATCTGAAAATGGATTCAATATGAAATCCAGCTCAGGACGTATGGGTGCTTATAAGATCACAAAAGACGGAAACCAAATCGTAAACAATTCCATTGTTCTTGAGACTACATCATCAGGCACTACGACAGCAGACCTGAAATTTACTGCAAACCCAGCCAACTTTATGACTTCAGGAACTTATAATGATACATTGACTTTTAAAGCTCAGAATGGATATGCAACAGGAACTGTACTGGAAATCGAAGGAATGAAGTTCATTGTCATGGCTCAGACAGATGATGATACATACATGCTGATTGATGGAGAAAGCCTTGGAAATATGCAGTACCAGCCAAATGTGGATTCTGATGGAAACTACAAAGTTGGAACATATGAAACACCGAATGAGAAGCGTCCTGATGGCCAGTATTCCAACACTTATGAAGGAAGCTATATTGATAACTATCTAGAAAATACATGGTATAAACAGCTTCCTGACAAGCTACAGAAAGCCATTCTGGCAACGGACATCAAGCAGGCTGCATATAATAATACTTCGTCAAATCCAAAATGGAGATGGTTTGATCCAAATGGTGGTTCAAATGGCGACTGGTATTATAATGAGGGTACTACAGAAAATCCGAAATGGGTCATCTATTATAAGGCAAACATCCCAGATGATGCACAAGGGGCGTATCCTTTGAACTGTTGGAAGTACAGTGAAAAAGGCTATAACAACACAACATACAATACCATCACAAGACACGTATTCCTTCCAAGCGTTGAGGAAGTATCCAATCTAGTGGATCTAAACAACGCCAACAAGGTTTATGATTTCTTGAAAGGCACAAATAACTCAGTGAACCATATGTGGTTAAGAGACAGCAACTCCAGCTCGCCTCGCTACGCAATGGATTTGGTTTACGACTTTCGTTCAGTGTACGACTACGATGTTACGAATCCTTGGTTCGGCGTGCGTCCCGCTTTCACGGTCGATTTATCGACCGTCTCTGTGAGCGTGGTGGATTCTGTAAACTACAAATAGGATGGATCATGGGCAGGTGCTCAAAACCACGCCTTCATTTCCTCAAGAAATGAAGGCAAACCGACATTTGAAGGTGGCAGTACTGCCATCTTATGAGAAACAAATGTCCGAATGAAGAGGGGAGTATGAGGGGAAACATCCCCTCATGATGATTTTGAATTATGGCAGAAAAGAAGAAAGAGTTACATCTGTTGAGACATGCAGAGTCGTTTGATGATGCACTTGTGACAGTAAGTGCTCATGCACCAAAGAAGTTTCGCAACAATATCGTGCATGACTTGCAGATGACATCGGAAAATATAGTGAAAAGTATATTCTGGGCCAATGAATATCGGCAGTCCGATATTCAGAAATGTTTAAAATATACAAAACAGGCAGAAATCAACATCCGTTGGATGACGAGAAGACTTGAAAGAGCCAGACGGATGCAGTGTATAACGCCTGTAGAGGAATTGGACTTAGGTGGCAAGCTCGCAACTGTAGAGGAATATTTTGCGGGCTGGTCAGATTCAAATATAAAACTAAGTGAAGAACTTAGAAAAGAAGAACTTGGAAAAAAGAATCTCTAGGTCGGGATACAGGATAGAAACGCCGGTTCGTTTTGGGTTTCTTGAGTGTTTGTTGTACGCTTGGCTTTTTTATGGGTCTAGTATCCAGCTCGCCTCGCAACGCAATGAATTTGAATTACAACAATCGTTCAATGAACAACAACAATGTAACGAATACTTGGATCGGCGTGCGTCCCGCTTTAGTAAGCATCCGAAAAGGATGTGCCAGCAGTCAGAATAAGACGATATGTCGAAAAGACCAGAGCATAACATAAAGGATCCTGTATCCTGCGTAATTGACGCAAATCAGTCATGCACGGATTTTGAGCAGACTACAGCTACTCTTGACCACGTGCGTGATTTTTTTATTTATTGAATTGGAGTGAATGAATGTACGTACCTGAACATTTAACTGAAATATTTACGTTTGAAAATCTGCTTAAAGCATTTCGAAGTTCTGCATCGAATCACAGGCATAAAGTGGATGTACAGGAGTTTTTGAATCATCTGTATCTGAATATTCGAAGAATCGAAAAGACATTTAAAAAAGGGGAATATCCAGAAATCACGTATCACAGTTTTGTGGTCACAGAGCCAAAACTAAGAGTTGTATGGGCTACATCATTTGAGATACGTGTGATTCAGCACTGTTTCTGTGATGTTTTTCTAACACCTTTCTTTGAACAGATATATGTACCTAGAAACTGTGCATGCAGAAAAGAAAAAGGCACAGATTACGCTGCCAACTGTCTGAAAGCAGACTTGAAGTACTATTATCGAGAGAACGCTGATTCAAATTCAGGATATGTTCTAAAGGCAGACATTCATCATTATTTTCAAAGTATTGACCATGATATATTGAAGCGTATGCTCCATCCAATCCTTCCAGATGGAGAAGTCAAGGACTTTCTGTTTTATATTATTGACAGCTTTGACAAGGGCGGTCTTCCTTTAGGCAATCAGACAAGCCAGTTACTGGCACTGTATTATCTTCATCCAGTGGATATACTGATTCAGAACAAGTATGGAGTAATGTTTGATTACGGAGCCTTGTTTTCAAGATACATGGATGATTTCGCACTGATTGCAGAGGATAAACAGACTTTGATCGATGCATACAGAGATATAGATTTTATCTTAAGGAATGCATTGAATCTATGCTTCAACGATAAGACGAGTATCCATCCATTAAAGAATGGGATCGGTTTTCTTGGATGGAACTATTATCTTTTAAAGACTGGACGTGTGTTAAAAAAACGGAAGAAAGATGCAAAGGACAGAGCAAAAAAGAAAGTGAAGCTTGCCATCTATTTATATGAAGAGAATATCATTGATGCAAGAAGCTACGGCAACCGAATCACAAGTGTTCTTGCAACCTTGAAAAAAGGGGATGCAGGAGCATTTCAAAGTACTCTGATTCATATGCAGCGAACTATGTTCAACGGCTACAGAAAGGAAAATTATGCATATCAAATTTGCGAAGGGAATTGATGTTGTGATTGAGAATAAACATATTCAGGGATTGTCTGGTGTGAAATCAAACGAAGAGGATTTGTATCTGCTCAGTATGGATGACGGTATGCACTATCTGCTCGATCTGAACGATAAAATCATCAGAAGATATGATGATTTCAGCAAGATTTCGGATATCCTGAAAAAAGAAGATGTCTGATTATAAAATATTGAATTATTACAGAATGGAGATGATGAGTGATGTATTTTGATGATGATATCAAGATCAATAAATTTAAAAACGGTTCCCATTTCAACAATCATTTGAACAATCTGTTTCGTACAGACAGTGCACAGAAATGGACAAATGAACATACGTCTGAAAATGAATGTTATACAATGGGAAATCCTGATGATACAGGGGTCTTTCAGTTTGATTTTAAAACACGCAGATTGATTAAAAACAATTTTTGTGGTCAATGGAATCATGATGTAGACCATCTGTTTTTTGCCAGAGTGGATTGTCCCAATGACGACATTTTTGAGTGGAACAAGGAAATGCATCAGGAAATGCAGAAAATTCTTTGTGATATGCAGAACAGGCATTATTACCCGATTCTCATCATTATTCATAATGACCAGCCAAAAGAATACTGTCATTTCCATGTTCTTCTGGATTATATCGATCCAGACGTTAAATCATAAAGGTGGCAGCACTGTCACAATCTAGAAAGAAGGATGAATAGTATGGATGAAGTGTATAGATATTTTGCAGTTGGCAGATTTAAAGGTACAGATGGTAGAACATATTTTATTTATGTACCAGCTCCTTATTATCATTTCGATGATTATGCAAAGCAGGATGAGCATTATTGTTACGGGTTTATTTATCTTGAAGGACATGCCGTTTTAGCGGTGTATCGAGATAAGTGGCATATGGAAACGAATGAATGCAATCCACATGGCAGATGGATGAAGTTAATTAGAAATAGCCAAGATTTAATCAGCGTTGGAGGTTGTATTTTAGCTTTGAAAAAAGGCAGTCCTGAAAACGAAGATTTAGCTTATTATGAGGCATTCAGCTGTTTCAGTAAAGTAAATAAGCCTTTTGATGCATTATTTCCTAATATGGATCCAAATAAAATATATGGTATTGAGAAAGATGCCGAAGGGAACCATATATTAATGAAATATGAGATTCGTGAATGTGGAGTATGGCCTAACTATTTCAAAGTACTAGATGATGAGCAGGAAACTGGTAAATCCGATGAATGAAACAAGACCAAATAGAGCTTTTTTCCGTGTGACAGATGAGAAATTAAAGCTTTTGAACCAACGTGTTAAAGAATCTGGGATGGCCAGACAAGACTGGCTATTAAGCAAAGTGATGAAAATCATAAAAAACGATATCGTCACCAAAGATGGTAAGGGATCAAAATGATTTAATATAAGGATGTAAGGTGGCAGTACTGCCATCTTTTTATGTACAGCAGACACAGGAGGAAATGCAATGTGGATTTTTATAGGACTGGTAGTTAGTTTTGGACTTGGTTTTGGCATTGGCAAGCAGTACGCCGTCAACAAGGCTGCACAAAGGCCAAGTTTTATATTATACAGAGATGTTGAATGCAGGAATGAAGCAGTAGTGAAAAATACGCCAGATGGATACGCCGTGATGAACAGCTATGTTCCATCTGGAGAGGAAGAAAACGCTGCCTTGCAAAATTTTAGTCCAGTGGAGATGGTATCTACAGCGGACAGGACATTTGTAGTTCTTGGACAGGATGATGGTGTCTATTTTTTAAGGGAGACGGATGATTCCAAGGGCGTTGGATCACGTCCAAGATTTGGAATCCTGAAAAAGATTGGGCATTCGATACGAAGGAATCTTTTTTAGGGCAAGGCGATTTTGGCCCTCGCATCCAGAATGCTCGGGCAGATTTTGCGTCCGCTTATACGGACGCATTTTTATTTTTCTTTTATTTTTTCTTATTTGTTTTTATTTGTTTTTATTTGTACTATCGAGTATTTTATCAAAATACAAGGACTGCCCTACGGCGTCTCGCTATCGCTTGCTCCTTGTATTTTTCTAAAATCCTCGATACGAAGAAATTGTAAAGGCGATGAGCTGATACTTGATAAAGTTTCAAGGTTGGCAATCACAATGGAGGATAACAAGTATGAATGCTGATGAAATGATGTATGAATTAGGATTTAAAAAATGGGATAAATATACGGATGAGGATAAAATGATGTATTACTGCCTTACCGAAAATGACCATTGGATAGTTCGTTTCTTCAAATCTTATGGTATTGTGAACTATTTGGTTTCTTATACTCACTGGTTTGAAACGGATAGAGAGTGGAAAAAAATGGATCCGATAGTAGACATGGATCTGCACAAAGCAATTCATCAGGTATTGCTTGAACATGGATGGCTCTAGATTTGAGCCATTCCATTCAGGTATGAAATTAAACATTTATTTTATGGATGCCATTCATAGACAGGAGGATAAATAATGAATGATGTACGTGTAGAAGTAAGTTATAGATTATCAAATGAATCTGAGACACGTTATGTAATCGTGGATGCGATGACAGGGCGTGTGGTAGACAGTGCAAAGGGGTATGGCTATACATCCTATAAAAAAGCATTGGCATGTTACCGCTGGAAACATGAAAAGCTTAGAAAAGGAATGATTTAAATGGAACGCAATGATGTTGAATTGAAGAATCTTCGAAAAGAGAATATGAAGCTTTTAGAGAGGATTCGCCTGCTTGAAAAGGATATTGAGCATTTGAAGCAGGTTAATCAAAGACTTCTAAAAAGAAAGAAAACGGTACGGAGCAATGAATAAGATGGAAAAGCAGTTCAATAAAATCAGTACAGCAGAAATGAAAAAGAATATGAGTGAAGATACCATGACGATCTGTGAATGCTGTGAATTCTTGGAAACTATGATAGGTGATGACAAAAACATCATGGACTGCATCAACTACATAGAACGAAAGGCAAAATCTATGCACAGCAAACTGGTTCAGAACAAAGATGAAATTAAGCTCTTGAAATTTGTAAAAGGTACACCAATGCTTTTAAGCGAGACGGCAGAACAGCTGTTTAAAGAGCTTGGCTTCAGAAAAAATCAGTCCGTTTGCTACGATGACAAAAACATAAAGTACGAAAAGGAATCCAGCAATGGATGTGACATCCTAACGGTGCATTTCTATAATGGAACGTTTGTTTATACAGAGAATATGAATCGTGCAATGGTGACGGATGGAAAGATGCTGAAAGCCATCTACAGGCAGATGATGGAATTAGGATGTATCTGATGAAAAAATAAATTGGAAGGAGCTCAGATGATAAGCAAAATTAAATGGTTTTTTAAAAGATTATTCTGTAAGCATGAATTTACTTGGTGTGTAAAGAACGAGAGGTTTCATTCTCTCAGAGGTGAGACTCAGTATCTTGTGTGTTTGAAATGCGGGAAAGTGAAAGATACAAGATTTGTTGAATATGACTAAAAAGAGCTTTATAGGATTGTCCAAATGAAATGTGAACTAATAGCTGATAAATATAAAAAACTTACTGGTAGAGATATTAAAGAAGATTTAGAAAATGAATGATGGAAAAGAGGGATATAGATGGAAAACGATGAAAATTGTGTTTACTGGGAATTGGATAAATATCAGGTAAGTCTGTTGTTGAAACATGTTTCCCAGTTCAAAACAGAAAACGAAGAGGATAAAAAGCTTGCTGAGAGCATGGCGGAAGAGCTGAAGAAACTGTTTGGATGGAATGAGGTCCATGTAAGCTGGAAGCTTACCAAGAAACAGGTGGTCTTTCTGTCAAAGTACACTGCTCAGCTGAAGTGTACAGACAAGGACGAAGAAGAAACGATGAGTCTTTTAACCGATGATTTAAGTTTCTTGTTTCTGTATCTGGATGCCTTAGAAAATCCAAACCGTAAGAATGAAGATGAGGAGGTTGCAGGATATGAATGAAAATCAGAGATTGTTGATGGGATTGTTTGAAAGTTCTGTTAATGAAAATGAAATGCACTGTATGATTGAAGCCGATGTGGATGAAGCACAGCTTGGTGCAATGGTGGCAACCATATTGGATTATGCATTTAAAAATGAGTTGAATATGGATACTGTATTTCAATATGCAGGTATCGTTTTAGAAAATACGGATGTTGCTGTAGACGTAGACGATGTGAATATGAGTCAAATGAACTAAAAGAAAGTAGAGGGGTATTTAAAATGGCTTTAATTGATGTGATGAGTGGAGGAAATTCCTTCAGAAAAGTAAGTGTGGATGAGATTCGTCCAAATCGTGAAAACTTTTATGCAAGTATCAGTGAGAATGAAGATCAAATGGTAGAAGACATGGCTGAATTGATTCAGAAATATGGACAGGATGAAAATGGTGTTGTCTATATGGATGAATCTGTAGGAGATGGAAAGAAATATACGCTTCTTGCAGGCGAAAGACGTTTCAAGGCTATCAAGCTGAATTATGAAAAAGGTATCGGAGATGGATTGTTTCAAGTCAAAGTAGTGGCCAAGCCTAAAGATGTAACGGAAGAGTTGATTCGTATCATCATGTACAATGGAATTCGAAACAAATCAAAGGATGTGCGTAAAGCAGAAGTTGATGCATTATGCATGTGTTGGGAAGAAATGGATGCTCAGGGTGAGAAACCTCAAGGAAAGAAACGTGACTGGATTGCCGGAAAGATTGGCATGTCACCAAGACAGGTTCAGGAATATCTGACAGGTGAATTTTCAGAACAGGGAATCGATACGGAGCCACAGGAAGATGGCAGTACTGCCACTTCTGAAAAATCTGAAAAGAAAAAGGGTCTTGAACTGTCTTCGGCAGACAAGGATACATTGAACAGTCTTCAGGAACATTTAAAAGCATCTACAGGTCGTAAAGTTAAAATCAATCAGAAAGACTGTTCTGTAACATTCTATCCAAACAAGGACGTTGATGCGATGGAAGATTTATATACGATTTTGCATGACTTTGGTTTCACGGACCAAGGATACTGGGAATAATAGAAATAAGAGGGGTATTTAAAATGGCAAAAGTAATTTCAATTCTAATGAACAAAGGTGGCGTTTCAAAAACAGAAACGAGTTTAAATCTAGCATATGGATTATCTGTGAAAGGGAAGAAAGTCTTGCTGATTGATATGGATCCTTCATCGAATGCAACATCCGTTATCCTTGGGCTGGATAACAATCTGTCAGAACAGGGAGCAAGTCAATATAAGGAATTGTTTGACAAGTACATCAGCGAAGGGCAGCCAAGAATCCTTGCATGCTATGAAGCAATGCATGAATATTTGAAACAGACTCCATACAAGTATGATATCCATGATGTGTTGGAAGACCAGAAACTGGATATTCATGAAGCGATTCAGAAAACACGTTTTGAAAACTTGGATCTGATTCCGAGTTCGGTTGCATTATCTACAACAGATATCAAGCTAAAAGGGTCCATCAATCCTTACAATCGCTTAAGACGTGCTATTCAGAAAGTGGAAGATGAATATGATTTTATCCTTTTAGATAATCAGCCTTTCGAAAATTCGCTGTCTTTCAATAGTATTACTGCATGCTATAAAGAAGGGGATTTGATTATTGCTCCAACAAAAATCAGCTTAGGAGGAATACAGGGAATCGACTCTACCTTGCATACGATCCTACAGTGGATGCAGGAAGTAGAATCTTTACGCTATGATTTCAAGCTGCTGATTACAATGAAGAACCGTAATGGCGTAGACAATAAATGGACAGATATCCTTCACGAGACATTTGGTGAATATATGTTTGATACAGTGATTCGTTATCAAGGAAAGCCAGTTGCCGATGCATCCATGAATCGAAAGATTCTTCTTGAAACTCCAAAGTTTGGTGTTGCTGAGGACTACCAGAACTTTGTGGATGAAGTATTTAGCCTTAGCTAGTCTGATTGTAGGAAGAAGACTTCTGATAGTCTTCTTCGTGCATTGGATTGCCCAACAGATGACAGATGTTCTAAAACATATGGATTCAGTCACAATTTAAGATTTGGATATTAGGAGGATAAAAGGATGAAAGACTTGTTGCCGATCGGAAGTGTTGTCACTTTAAAAGAAGGAAAAAAGAAATTAATGATTATTGGTCGCATTCAGGAGAATGAGAAGACTAAAAAACTCTATGATTATGCAGGATGTAATTGGCCTGAAGGATATATGGACAAAGACCATTGTTATGTATTCAATCATGAAGACATTGATTGTTTGTACTACATTGGATTGCAGGACATCGAAGAATTCAATTACAGATTTGAGCTGGATGAAAGATTGAAGGAAATGAAATAATGTCTGAAAAGAATGATGTAATTAGAAAAATAAAAAAACTTATGGCACTTGTTGAAGATACATCAGCAAGTGACCAAGAGATCCAACTTGCTATATATCGTGCAAACAAACTTCGCATCAAATATAAGATTGAAGAGATTGATTTATTTGATAAAAAGGGTTCACTTGAAGATGTCGTTAGGATGCAATTAGAACATACTGGTATTGGATATATCCATTGGGTATTAAATGTATTAGCAAAATATTTTCAATGTGAAACAAGTTATGCAGGAAAAATAAATAAGAATGATGCCAGATTCTATATTATTGGATTGCAATCGGATGTAGATGTTTGTGTGCCAGTTGCTGAGGGAATGGTTTATTATTTGAATTCTATGTTAAAAGACGTTCAAAAGTGTTATGTAGGAGATGTCGATTTCAGAATTTTCAAAAAAGACTATTGTAAAGGTTTTGCGAATGGCTTAAAACATCAACTTGAAAAGTCTTTAATTGAAATGAATCTGCAACCTAAATATGAACTTGCAGTAGTAGGAGTACCTGCTGTTGTTAAAGAATGGGCAAATAAGAAAATCACATTCAAAAAATCAAAAAGTAGATGTGAAACTAATGTAGAAGCATATAAATTAGGAAATCAACATGGGCTTGAATATGAAGTGGAAAGGACAGATTTACTTGAAAACTAAAATGGTGGCAGTACTGCCACATAGGAAGGAGCGATGCTAATGTTAGAACATACGATATTTATGTTAAACAACTTTTATGTTACTGATACATTTGTGTATGGAAGCTATGTGTGTCTTATAATAGCTGTGGTGGCAGTTTTGGTGGTGCATGGTATGGTTATTAAATGGATGAATGAGGGCAAAAAAGACCTACCAGATAATTTGACGGAAAATGATGGTATACAAAGTAAAGGTGAGAAACTTATAAAAAGATGTGAATTTTGGGTTATTATCTCATTAATTGGCTATTGTATATTGGCAATTCTTAATTTTATGATTTTGCCTTATAGTGTTCCTATTTATGATTGGGATGGATTAACTCTTCATAGAATTATGGTCGTGGCAATTATTGATGCAATTCTTGTAGCATTTGTATATATCAGAGATGTTAAAAAACAATTAGCAATGATTATTGGAGAAAGCAAAATGTTATAAGGTTTGATTGAAATGAAAATAACAGGAGGTGTGCAAAGATGGTAGTATTAGAATTGATTGGAATGTTTTTTAGAATAATGATTTCATTCTTATTTCAAATGATTGGATTGTTCTTGAGCTTTTTATTAGGAATCAGTACACTTGTTTCTAGAGTGTGGATGCTGTTACTCTTTGCGACCGTCTGTTTTCATGCATGTGGGTTGGACAGTGGTACAGTCAACATGTTCTCAGATACATTCACACTGGTTGCCTACATCGTAATCACGGTAATTGTATTGTTTGCACAGACGATTATTGGATGGTTGGTGGGCATGTGTTATTACATATCTGAATCAGCTATGATGTTTTAAAATAAAGTGTGTAAATGAATAATTTATTCTAACCATGAGGCAAGAAGGATGTATAATATACTTGAAGATAAATATGCTTAATATTTTTAAAAAATATCTTGTGTACTTTTTCGGCCTGTGCTAAAATGTAAACTGTAAAGGAATACATGAATAGCAAGGCACTTCGAAATTGATACGAAGTGCCTTTTATATTCAGCTATTTAAAGGTCGATTCACGGACCTTGATAGAAATATCGAAAGTACAGATGAACTTGAATTACACCTATGTCATTCGTGGCAAGGTTAACGTTTTATAGTAGTCTGTAATGCCATGCGTAGTGAAGGTGATCTGATATAATGTTGTACATCAACATGCTTTCACATGGTAGTGAAGGGTACTTTTTTGAGGTGTGCTATTCATGAATTCCTTTAGTGATGTTAAAGATGTAGTACAGCATAAATCTGGATGGTAGTGAAAGAATTCTACATGGCTTAGAACGTAAAGATATGATGTAGTACAGCATAAATCTGGATGGTAGTGAAAGGAGTGAAGTATGTTTTTTAATTCGTACAATGTATTAATTGGAGTGATTGTTCTAACTTTATGTTGTGGATTGTTATTTTCACTCGGTTTGGCTATATTCTATGGTGGAAAAATGACAATCGAAATTGTATCGGGTGAAACAGATTATATTGCTCTTTTTCAGAAGATGCTTATAGCATTTGGTATAGGCAGTCTGTTTTACATGACAGTTGAAATATTTTTTAAAAAGTGGGGATGTTGAAATGATTGAAAAGGTTTTAGATGAATTATATAAAAAGCTTCCATTGGATTTGAATGTGATTGAGGTTAATGGCATTCATCCATTGTCAAATGGAGCTGTTGTGTGATGTATCATATCCTATGATGAGCGATGATTTTACAGAAACTCTCTGTTTTAACAGCAACTTGAATGTGCGGGATATTCTGATCCACTTGGAAGAAAGAGTGAACTCGAAGTATTCATCTTTGAAGGATGATGAATATGTACGAGAGAAATTAAATGAATTTTTCGAATTAACAAATGAATTGTTGCAGACATTATAGGTCTGTTTTAAAGGTGGGATGTGGTATTGAATACAGCCAAGCATTCATGTAAATCCACCCCCTCTTGTTTATATGGTGGCAGTACTGCCATCTAGGAGGTCAATATGTTAAATACAGTAGCAATTTCAGGGGTGCTAGGATATCCCCTTGAATTGAAAAAAGATAAAAATGGTAAATCTTATATCCGTAGTTCTGTTTCAGTATCTAGAAACTATAAAGGGGAAGACGGATATTATTTGAAGGACTATATCGGTTTCGTTGCGATGGGGCAGAATGCAGAATACTTAGCAAAATATGCTCAAAAGGGTGATCGCATCGAAATCAAAGGACGCATGCAGTCTTATGTACAGACTTTCTGGGAATATTATGAGGAAGACTGTTTTCCAAAGAAAAGGGAGAAAAAAATCTATAAAGCAGAGATTCTTGTAGAAGATGTTGAAGTTGTTGCAAAAGCGGAACGGAAGAATACTGAAGATGGCAGTACTGCCACGCACAAGTATACAGAAGAGGAACTAAAAGAAAAATTAGAAGCCTACAGAGCTACAAAAGAAACAAATCCAGATTTAGTTTTTTAATAAATCATTCGACTGGAAATATTCAAGAATGAAATTATTGGAACATTCATAAGTTCCAAGAGGGGTAATCAGATGAAATCAAATCAAATTTTAATGGCAGGAGCATTAGCTCTAAGCATGATTCTTTCAGGATGTTCGGCAAGTTCTACATCTGAAGATGTAAAGGACGCCAAATCAACAGAAACTGCAAAAAAAGCAGATTCTAAAAAGTCTACAAAGGAAGATGCTAAAACATCTACAAAGGATAAGAAAGAATCACCAAAAACAGAAACAAACAAAAATACGGCTGAAGCCGTTGAAACTAAAGAAACCTCAAATTCAGAAAACAAGAAGGTAGAGGTTCAGACACAAAATTCACAGCAGCATACACATAACTGGGTTGCTCAGACTCAAACGATCCATCATGACGCTGTTTATGAAACAAAATATGTCGTAGATCAGCCAGCTTATGACGAACTGCCTGATTGGAAAGATGTTGATGGCTATATCTGTGACAACTGCCATCAGGAGATGTTCACGTTAGAAGGGGCTCAAATGCATGTACAGGTATCCGCTGCAATGGGAAGTGGAAAGTGTAAATCTTATCACGCTGGTATTGTGAGAATACCGCCAGGGGCACAAGATCTAATTCATCACGATGAAGTTGGTCATAACGAACAGGTCTTGGTGCAGGATGCTTGGGATGAAACAGTGAACAACGGATATAAATGTTCTATCTGTGGAGCAACGAAATAGAAAGGATGTGTTGTTATGAAATCTAATAAAATCTTTATGGCAGGAGCACTAGCTTTTAGTATGGTGTTATCTGGTGGGCATGTTGACTGGATGTTCTAATTCTTCAAACACAAAAGACACAAAGACATCCGAAGTTACCAAGAAAAAAGAAGTTAAGACACTTGGTCAAAAATCCAAGGGTTCAAAATCTTTGAAGTTCACAAACAGCACTGGAAAGAAAATCACTGTATTTGAAACGAAGTCTAGTTCAGAAGAAAACTTCAGTGATAATTTGTTGGAAAATGGGGATGTTGTTAAAAATAAAGAAGAACGTACTTTGTATTATACAACCAAAGAAAACGATAAACTGGATGTAAAGATTGGGTTACAAGATCAGGATAAAGCATTTGTATTCAAAGATGTAGATACTACGGATACAAAGAAAGTTGATGTTTCTTTAAAGGATGATAAAGTCAATTTAGATGTAACAAAAAAAGATGGCAGTACTGCCACTTTGACACCATCTGAAGATTCTGCGAAGACAGAAGAAGAAAAAAAGGATGAATCTGAAGTAAAACAGGAAGAAAAGAAAGAAGAAACAGCAAAAGCTGATTCATCTAATAAATCAAATACTTCAGAATCAAAGAAGTATAACACAGCTTCGACTAGTTCAAATAGTTCAAGTAGTTCTAAACCAGCTGAACATACACATGACTGGGTGGCTGTGACTGAAACACGTACAGTTGTAGATCAGGCTGCCTATGACGAACAGGTACCAATTACAGAGATGAAAGAACATGAAATCTGTAATCAATGCGGTGCAGACTTAACAGGTTTAGATATTGATGCACATTTTAAAAACAGTTATTTTAATGGAGGCAATTGTGGTGGATTCCATTCTGAATGGCGTGAAGAAGTCACTGGCTATCAGACAGTACACCATGATGCGGTGACTCATACTGAAACTGTGACAACAGGATACAGATGCTCGACTTGCGGAGCTACAAAATAGATTTGTAATTTTAAGGCGGAATAAGGAATTCCGCCTTTTTTATAAGGTCGATTCACGGACCTTGGCAGAAATGCCGAAAGTACAGATGAACTAAAACCACACCTTTGTCATTCGTGGCAAGGTTAACGTTTTATAGTAGTCTGTAATGTCATGCGTAGTGAAGGTGACACTATAAATTGATCGTATTATTATATGGTGTAGTACAGCATATTTTTGGATTGTAGTGAAGGGTATAAATCAACAGTACCATTTATTGTATAGTTGAACATCAGCATGCTTTCACATGGTAGTGAAAGGTCCTCTAGCGTTCGTGTGGTGGCGAATAGCTTTGATGATTATATTAATTAAAAATGAATTTATTATTGACTTGATTGATAAACTTAATATATAAGGTCGATTCACGGACCTTGGCAGAAATGCCGAAAGTACAGATGAACTAGGATCATACTTTCTTCATTCGTGAAGAGGTTAAAATTCTTCAGTAGTCTGTAATGCCATGCGTAGTGAAGGCTAATAGGATTCCTTTGCTTTCGGGTAATCGGTGCAGTACGCACATTTTCACATGGTAGTGAAGGTGTCATTTAAGCTATCGAAATTTAAGTTAAGTTGCAGTGCAACTCATTTTCACATGGTGGTGAAGGTCAGCTATGTCAATTTTATGTTTTGTTAGTATTTAGATAGAATTTGTATTTTATAGATAAATATTCTACATTATAGATGTTAGTGACAGATAGGAGGTGTTTAAAGATGAATAAGGCAGTTTTAATTCAAGAGGTAAGTGAACAGTTTGATACCATTTCAAAAAAAGATATGGATAAAATCGTATCTTGCGTTTTTGAAAAAATGATAGAAACACTATCAGTAGGTGATACTTTAGAAATTGCAGGATTTGGTAAGTTCGTAGTCAATGAACGTAAAGAACGCATGGGAATCAATCCTGTGACAATGGAAAGAATTCGTATTCCTGCTTCTAAGTATGTGAAATTTACATCATCTAAATCTTTAAAAGACTTAGTTAATAAGTAGATATTTATTTGATTAGTTATCCAACTATTCTGGCAATCATGCCCTTATGACTTTTTTCACATGATGTAAGTCCAGATAGTTCAGGTGAAATTTATATTTATGTATATTTCACCTTATTAGTCCTGTCAGGGTACAGGACTTTTTTTATGTGTTATTACAAGGAGGAAATATAAATGGATTTTGATAGAATGCAGAATGAGATTTTGAAAAATCTTTATAAAGAAAAGGATGCATTATCAAAAAGAAAGGAAGAACTGCAAAAGGAACTTGGACTTGTAGATTCTAACTTGACTAAAATTTTATCGGCCGAAAAGAAATTAACGGCTTCGTTTGAAAAGCTTGGTAAAGAAGTATCTGAATGGGAAAGTTTAAGTGCACAGTTAAATACAGGAACAAAGAAGAAGCGAAAGAAAAAAGAAGATTTTGTTGATGGCAGTACTGCCACCACAGATACAGAAGCCAATGTTCAATTTATCAATGTAAATGAGACGTTTAATCCTTTTGGTGAATGATTATGCCTGTAAAAAAAGATTATTATACGATTGAACTGAAGTCAGGAAAGCTAAAAGCATCAATTGCTATACTTGTAGTTTTAGCAATTTGTATACTTGTACGTTTGACTCCACTGATTCATTACTACTGGGTGAATTTATTAACTGCTTTGGTAGTTTCAAATGGAATCAGTCTTTTTGTTATTGCAGGGCTGTTAATGGCTCTTCATATTGTAGATATAAAACGCTTTAAGGAAATGTTAAAGAAGGAGGATAAGAACAATGTCCACTGAGTCTTCTTCAAAAAATGCAAGTGTTGCTGTATTTCATATTGCCATCAATACAGGAGAAAATATTGCCAGAGCATTAAGACGTTTCTTAACTTCTGTGAAATATGCAAATGTGAAATATGGTGAAGCACATTATAGAAATTATTTAAAGGGCAACAAAGGTCATAAATTTAAATCTGAATCCGCTTTTGCTCATGTTGCGTATGATGTAAAAAAATCAGACGTTGAAAGAATTCCTGTTAGTGCCCGTGATAAGGAAATTATTGAATCCATGACACACAACATGAACATTGACTACTGCTTAATGAGGCGACCTGATGATCTAGAAGAACTTGTTAAGAAAGCTGTTACGGATGGCAATTCATTAACTGATTTTGAAAAGAAGATTGTAACTGCATTTACTATACGAGATGAAAATAATCAGATTGTCATGAATCCAGAAAGCCCAGATATGCCAGTTATCAATGATGCTGAATATATGCTGACAATATGTTCAATAGACCTTGCAAAATGGGAGGTCATTACCAGAGAACTGGAGGTGTTGTCACATCGACCGTCACTTATGAACAGGTTGAAAGATGCGAAGTTAATGAACATAGTTAGTCGTATCTTTAATAAAACCAAAGAACATACTCAGGAGCGTGAGACTGAATTTAGCTATGTGCAAAACCAAGTGCAGGAACAAACAAATAAGAACGATTATAAAGACAGGGTAACAGTGAATCCGTTTGTGGATGAAGGGACACCTGAAGTTGTATTTGACGAGCCAAGAGATGCTGTAAGGAAAATATTATATTATTTTCTTCCAAAAGTTGCGTCCTATAATGATTTAAAAGAGGTCTTGAAGCAACTTGGCTTTAATATCCATGATAAGTATGAACTAAATAATGTATTCAAGTTCACAGCGGATGAAAGCCTAAAGGTTGAGCGAATTGACGATATACCTGCTTTAGCAAATTATGATGTTTCATGGTTTCGTATGCCAAATACAAATGGAGATCAATTTATAGAGATTCCTAACAAGTATATTTCATGGAATGAAAAAGCAAAAGAAGATGGCAGTACTGCCACCATTGAACTTCCTGTAAATGAAAAGTTTAAGGTACGCAATTCAGAACAATTATTCAGGCCTTTCTATAAAGATAATAGTAATAAAGGAATGCAGACTGTTGAAGAGTTTAGAAACTTTTGGGAAGATAAAACAAAACAAGATGTATTTACAATTTCACTTCCTGATTCGGATTTGGAAATTGATTTTTCATCAATTGATGATATGAATGGAAATCCTTATACATTAGAAAGTATCGAGTCTTTTATCAAAGATAATGAAAGAACAGATAATGCAGAAATTGTATATACTATTTTAAATACAGATGCTGAAAATCTTGGTGAACTGCAAGACAGAGTATTTAAAAAAGCAAATATTCATCTTGAACAGCAAACTGATGAAATGATTTCTGAAAAGCCAATATTGGAAACAATTCCTCCAGATATTTCAATGAAGAGATGTCTGGATTTTTTAGTTCCAAAGGTAAAGTCATACGAAGATCTAAAGGAATGTTTGGAGCTGATAGGTTTCAGTATACGTGACAGTATGTTCAACGCTAATACATCTGTTGATGATTTCATGAACAATACGAAAAACATGCAGTTTAAAGTTATCAATATGGATAGTTGGAAGAGTACATCCAATCTAAAGGGGTTTGATGGATTGGATTATTCTTTGCAGTCAATTTTAGATCGGATTGAGGATAACAGCCGTAGTGAAAGTGTTTCAGTAGTGAAAGATTTATTGGATTGTCGTTCAATGGATGAAATTGATGTGATGGTAGATAGAGTCCTAGCTATGGCTCACGTAAAGGATGACATTCCTGTAGAAGAAAATAAAGATGTTCCAGACATGGAGTTTATTAACAGTTTAAATACAGACCAATTGAATCATTACATCAATCATTTTGCACAGGATGATAAATCATTAAAATATGCAAAAAAGAGATTGAAGAAAATGAATATCTCTAAACAGAAAACAACATCAAGAGAAAATAGAAAACCGACAAGAGTCAAGGAGGATAGAACAGTATGAAGTCTATAGAACAACTTAAAGCCATTGACAATAAATATAATTTAGAAATTCAGCGATGTAATGAGGCGCTGTTTCGCTTTATGGATAAAAAGAATGGAAGATATACGCCAGAAGAAGTAATCGAAGAAGCAGGTCAAGCCATTTTAAGGCTGAACAACGTTATTAATTCTATGAAAAGTGACATGTTAGAAATAATTAATGAATATTCAAATTATCTTTTAGAACGATCAACTGCTTCAGGAGAATCTTTTGATCAAATTGAGAAGGATGCCAAAGAATTCATTAATGCAATGAATTTAAAGGAGAGCAAGCAGAATGAGTGATAAAGATAAGAACTCATCTGAAATGCCAAAAAAGAAAAGCAGACAGAGCCTGAAAGTTACCATTAAAAAGAATAAATTCTGGATTAAAATTTTTACTGGTGGTTTTGTTTTTGTTGTTGTTATCCTTTGCTCGTGGACTGGATACAATGCATTCACCATCTTTCAAGCTCAGGGTGGTGACACTGTCGACAATGTTTTTAAAGCTATCAATTCCAGTTATAAAATATGGCCATATTGTAAACCTACTGTAGAGGGATTCCTTTTAGGCTTTGCATTATATGGAATGATTATAATTGGTGTTATTTACCGTGATGCTTCCAAGAAGAATACTAAGGAAGGGCGAGAGTATGGCTCTTCAAGAAAAGGCGATGTTTTTGAAGAAGCATCGAAAAATGATGCCTTGGAGAACAAAGTTGAAGCAAAACGTGATGAGGATGCAAATATAATTCTAAGCAAGAACGTAAAAGTGGATATGGATACTTGGCATACTGGAATCAACGACAACATCTTTGTTGTCGGTGGTTCTGGTACTGGTAAAACACGGTATTTTGTAAAGCCAAATATTCTTCAGATGTATTGCAATTACGTTGTAATTGATCCTAAAGGGTCTGTTGCAGAAGAGTGTGGTAAAGCTTTTGAAAAGAACGGTTATAACGTAGGCTACCTGAATCTTGTAAAGATGGATAAATCTATGGGATACAACCCATTTGAATATTTTAGAAAGCCTGAAGATGTCCAAAGTTTCGTACAGAATCTAATATCTAATACGTCAGATAAAAATAAATCTGGAGGGGATGAGTTCTTTGTTAAAGCCGAAATGACTTGGCTGATGTCCATGATTTATTTGATTATGTCTGAATGCAGAGGGGATGAGAATCTATTTAGTTTCAATACGGTTCTTATGCTTCTTCAGCATTCTGATGCTAAAGAAGATGGAAATGATACATATGAATCGGATGTGGATAGGCTGTTTAAACAATTGCAGAGGGAACATAGAGCTGAAACGCATGGGGCTATTACCTACACGTATAGAGATCTGGCTATTTTGAATTATCAGATTTATAAGCTTGGAGCTGGTAAGACAGCCAAATCTATTTTAATTTCAATTGGTGTTCGATTGTCTATCTTTGCTTCCCCTGAATTAAAAAGAATTCTCCAAAAAGATGAACTACATCTGGAAAGATTAGGCCAGCCAATGATAACTTCAGCTGATGAGAATGATTGTAAAAATTTATCACTTGATATTGACCGTGATGTTTACGAAAGATTTACAAAAGGGAGAACGGATAAGCCTTCGTATGAGGATTTGCCAAAGAATAGATTAAGAAAATCTATTTTGTTTATTGTTATTAATGATTCAGACGATGTTTTTAATTTCATGGCATCTATCATTCTTCAGCAGTTGTATACGCAGCTTTACTATATTGCGGACGCTCGTGCAGACCACAAACTGCCAATACACGTAAGAATCATTAATGATGAGTTTGCAAACTGTGGTAAGCAGCCAGATTTTAACCGTAAAATCAGTACAATGCGTTCTCGTGAAATCAGTACGGCTGTTATTGTACAAGGTATTTCACAGATTAAATCCAAGTCGTTGTATGGCGATGACTGGGAGGCAATTTTTGAAAACTGCTCTATAACTTTATTCTTAGGATCTAAAGGCCCAACAACGCAAAAGGTTATTTCTGAACTGGCAGGAAAAGAAACAGTGACTCACGTTACACATTCCACTAGCAAAGGAACCAGTTCATCCTACACAGTTGGTGAACAGTTGATTGCCAGTGATGTGTACTCTATTGGTGATATTGCAATGCTGGATAATCGTAAATGCTTGATTCATATTCAAGGTCAGCATATCTATGAAGACTGGAAATATGATGTTAAGGACCATCCAAGAGTGGATGAAACATGTGATGCACATGATAAAGAAATTGCTAAACAGAACTTCTTTGATATTGATGTTTTCCTAGAAAAAGTACGTCAATTAGAGAAATTACGTGAAAAAACACGAAATGAATATATTGAGAAAAATCAAACGGAGTCGGAAAGTAAAATGGATGGATACAGACGTGGTGAATACTCAGGAAAGACTGATTTACTGATGAGCAATGATGCTGTATATCAGACTCAGAATGATTTGGAATTTGTTGAAGAAACTATACAGGATGAAGAAAGATACGATGTAGATGGTTTTCTACCAAAATCGGATATAAGTAATTTTTAACATTGAATACTTTGGTAATTAGATGGCAGTACTGCCATCTTTTTATATATTTAGAAAGATGAGGTAAAAAAATGAATTATTTAGAAAAAGGTTTTGAAATTATTTCAAAAGGTTTAATTGCTTTTGGAGGTGTTTGGACTGTTTGGGGTATTGTTGTCATGGCAGGGGGATTGAACGACCATAACGGGCAAGACATCAAGCAAGGTGTTTTACGTGCTGTTGGTGGAGCTTTGATTATTGCAGCCGCTGCATGGTTGACTACAATTAATGTAAATTTTGGCTAGAACATAAAAGATGGCAGTACTGCCATCTTTGCTTCTTTGGAGGATAAAATGACGGAATATCAAAGTAAGTTACATGAATTAGATTTATGTATAGAAAACGCTAAAAATGAAAAGTTGAATCTTATGATAGATAAACATTATGAGCCGTTAAACGCTAGTTTGTTGAATACACTCTTTCTAAATGAAAAACTATATATTGCTTCTAAAGATCTATTGGATGTTTTAGAAGAAATACAGTTGTCTCTGTATTCTATAAACAAACTTGTAGATGATGCATCTTTAAAAGGACAGGAATCTTCTTTTAAAGAAAACAACACGATTATTGAAAATTCAATCGACCGTCAAAAGGTCATTTTAAATAAATACATAACTGATATGCAATGGATGCTGTCTCGAAAGGAGGATGATTAGAGTGCTTGATAGTTTTTTTAAAGGTCTTGCAGATGCGATTGGTGACATTTTTGCAAATTATTTTGTGAGTCTGAATGATGTCATGACATTAGCACAATCTGCACCATCTGACAAAATTGATGGGTTTCCATCTTTGGCATTATGGAAGGCATCTGAAGGATTATCCAGTTCAATTGGAACAGGAGTTGCTTCGGTAGTTATATCTTTGTTTCTTTTCTTTGAGCTGGCTGCTATATTCAACCGAACGGATACAAAAGGTTTGGATGGAATCTATTGGATCTTGATGGCATTTTTGAAAGTAGCTGTTGCAATTACAATTGCAAAAAACATGAGTGTAATCATTGGAATGTGTTTCCAGATTTCAAGTGAAGTCATACAAGGAATGCAACATACTTCATATTTTAAATTGCTTAAATTTAATACAAAAGATATATCACAGGAGCTGGTCACTTATTATAAGGAGAAAGAAGCAGGAACTATCCTTGGTGGATATATTGTTGCTCAACTTGTAGGTGTTATAAATAATGCTTCCATTGTTATTGTCAAGCTGGTGTGCCAGATACGTTTTATTGAGATATATGTTTTTACAGCTGTTGCACCATTACCGTTCTGTACATTCTGTAACAATGAATTTAAACATATTGGTATTGCATTTATTAAAAGATTATTGGCTCTGGCATTACAAGGAGTCTTTATCTGCATTGTTTGTATTTTTTATGTACAGATTGTCAATGCATCGGTTGGAGATGCGTTGAAAAATGTTTCGAGTAATCCAACTGGAGCAATGTTCACAATGATGGGATACTCGATTTTATTGCTTATTGCAGTCTTCCAGACTGGAGGATGGAGTAAATCATTGCTTCAGGTTAATTAATTTTGGTATTAACGGTTTGTCATACACGTTAATATAGTTTCTTGCACACACATCGGAGAAACTTCATAGCAGTTAGAACAAAAATCGGGAGGTAGGTTATGGCAGCACCACATGTATATTTTTCAAGACAAATGTTAAAAGCTAAGTATAAAGATCCAAAAACAAATGAGTATCGTGATTATGAACACAGCAGAGCAACTGGTAAAGATGGTAAGCCTTTATTGATGTATCGTATTTTACTGCCCTCTGCAAATCACAGAGAATTCCAGTTTGAAAAAGATGTGAATGGAATTGATATTAACTCTAGAAAAGCCTATATTCAGGTTCCAAGAGATGCCGTTCATGATACAAAAATTGCCCAGAAAAAGGTAATGTATATGGATTGCGAAACATCTACATGGACAGTCTATTTTGAAAGCCAGCGTCTAAGAGATGCGGATGGACATCCAATCTTCACGCCTGACGGTAAGAATCAGTTTGATAAGCCGGTTCCTGTTAAATTAAACAGAAAACAAATGCTTGAAATCTTTGATACAAAGCTTGTACGAGAAAAGAAAAAAGTAGCTACAGTCGAAAAAGATGTGAAAAAGACTACCCAAAAAGAATTATCAAAAGAAATCAACAAAAATGTAGAACATAAGCCAAAAAAATCTGATCCAGATTTAGAACGCTAGATATTCTTGAAAGTTAAGATGTGTGCCTTAACGAAAGAAGGTGGCAGTACTGCCATCTTCTTATTCTTATAAATGAAAGGAGGGTATCATGGAATCTTCCTATGTACCTAAAGATATAACGACCTATGAAGAGAAAATTCTTTTAGGACTTTCAGTTAGACAATTATTTTGGTCTTTTATTGCAATGGTAGTGGGATTATCTTTTTATTTAATCTCATATATGCTTATACATCTTCCACAGGATCTTTGTATTTATGTAACTATTGCTTTATGTTTTGGAATATTTGCGATGGGATGGGCAAAATGGCAGAACTCTAGACCTTATCAGGAAAAGTTGGCAGCCATACATCGCTTTTGTACAGTTAAACAAAGAGTGATTTTTTCAAATGAACTCTATTATTTTACAAAGAAAGGATTTAAAGATGTTTCTAAGAAATCAAGAAAAGACAAACAAATCAACAAACAATTCTGCCGAGAATACAGAAAGTAAAAGAGATGCAAAAAAGAGAATCAAGCGTGCTCGTATCGCACAGAATGTAATTCGCTATAAAGAAATGTTAGAGAATGGAATTTGCTGTATGGATGATGATCTTTATTCTCGTGCAGTGAAATTTACAGATATAAACTATCAAATTGCCCCAAACGAAATGAAGGAACAGATTATTGGTATGTATTCTGATTTTCTTCAGTCTTTGGGAAATGATATAGATGTTTCTCTAGTTATCAATAACCGCTTATTGAACAGAGAAGAATTTGAAAAAAACATTATTATGCCACATAGATCAGATGGATTAGACATAATCCGTGCAGAACTGAACCAACGTGTTCGTGATAACATGGAATTAGGTAACAATTCTATTGTTTCAGATAAGATTTTTACTTTCACTTGCAAAGAAAGAAACTATCAAGAGGCTAAAAAAACATTAGATCTTCTTGCTGAAAACTTCTGCGATCAGCTCTCCAATCTTGGGTGTGAAGCTGAAGTGATGTCTGGACAGGAAAGACTCGAAACTTTAGCTTCTATTACATTTCCATCTCGTCATTTTGATTTTAAATACAGTGATCTAAATATTGGAAATTCAACGAAAGATTATATTACGCCATATTCATTTAATTTTAAAAAAGATTACTTTACGATGGGTGAAAGATATTGCTGTGCAATGGTCATTCAAAACTATCCTACTTGGTTAAAGGATGATTTGATTTATGAACTGTCAAAGATTGAAAGTAATATAGTAATGACATTTCATATGCAGTTGCAGTCTAAAGAGGACTCAATTGCCTTAATCAACAGAACATATGAAAAGGTAGATATGCAGATTCAGGCAGAAAACGAAAAGAATCTAGCTCGTGCTAACTTTTCAGGAACCCTTCCACCAAATCTACGTTCTCAAAGCGAAGCTGTTAATACTTGGCGTAAACTTGTTGAAGACAATGACCAAAGGGTTTTTAATTGTCAATTTTTAGTATTAGTTAATGCTAAGTCAATGGATGAAATGAACAATGTCATTAACCTTGTGGAACGTACAGGGAAAAGATTGACTTGTGATTTTATTAAAATGGATTATGAGCAGGAAATTGGTTTTAATTGTGCTTTGCCTTTGGGCTTGCCAAAAGAGGGGCTGTCACGCCCTTTGTTGACCAATAATTGTGCATATATCATGCCGTTTACATCTCAGGAATTATTGCATGAAGATCAGCCGATTTTCTATGGTATCAACAAGACTACAGGAAATATGATTTTATGTAATCGTAAAGGTCTGGCAAACCGTAATGCGTTTATTATGGCTCCGACTGGAATGGGTAAATCATTTATTGCAAAAAAAGAGATTACTCCATTGTTTTTGGGTGATCCAAATGCAAGCATTATTATCATTGACCCACAGGGCGAGTATAAGAAACTTGTAGATGGATTAAATAAGTTTTCAAACAAAAAGGAATGCCAGATTCTTCAGGTGGATACAAATTCAAGTTTACATTTTAATCCATTTGATGGAGATATATCGAGGGCAGATTTTTTGTCACGTAAAGCAGAAATAGCTATTGTTATGATGGCTGAAATGATTGGGGTAAATGGATATTTAACTGGAGAACAAAAGTCAATTGTAGACCAGATTGTACATTCCATGTTTTTGGATTACGAAGCAAAATTAACAACAGATCCAAGAAATGCTCACATGCCTACTTTAAAAACATTCCATGAATATTTAGGGAATTATCAAGGGGATGTTGCTCATCAAATGTATGAAGGATTATGGACTTACGTTGAAGGTACTTACGATCTATTTGCACATGAATCAAATGTGAACATTAATAGTCGAATGGTGGTGTTTGATATTCATGATATGTCAGAATCTATTAAGTCGCTTGGGAACAAAATTATCTTGGAAACTATTAAAGAACAGATGCTTAAAAATTATGAGCAAGGAAAAGATACTTGGGTCTATATAGATGAAATCTATCGTTTGCTTGACAATGAGTATTCCGAAAACTTCTTGTATGAGTTCTGGAAATGGGTGCGTAAATTTGGTGGTGCATGTACTGGTATCACACAAAATGTTACTGACCTTTTACGTTCAGATAAGACAAGTACAATGCTTGCAAACTCAGATTTCTTTATTATGCTACGTCAGGAAAAATTAGACTTAGTTCAGTTAAAAGGATTATTAAATTTATCTGATGAGCAATGCAGATATGTTCAGAATGCTCCCAGAGGTTCTGGCTTGATTCGTTACGGTAAGACCATTGTTCCATTTACAGATAAGTTCCCTAAGAATACGATTTGTTATGAAATGTGGAATACTGACCCAGAAGACAAGAAGAAATTGGAAGAAAAAAGGATTCGTAAACTTCAGGAAGAATCTTTACGATTACAAAAAGAACAGCGTGAAAAGGATGAAAATGAAACAAAAATGCGTGAGGTAATGATGCCTGCATATGCTCCAAAAAAAGATGATGAGCAGAATTCAAATGAACTTGATTCAGTGTCGACTGATATCAATAATCATAAAGTGTTAAATGAGCATACTATGGATCGTGAAAGATTATATGATGTTTCATCTTCTAATGGTTCAACGGATTCATCAAAATCCACTGGTTTTCAATTTAATCCAGAGGATTATTAAAAGGATGGCAGTACTGCCATCTAGGAGGTCAATATGTTTAGTTTAAAAAAAATGACAGTTTTATGTTGGGATGATGAGTCTTCGATCAGCTCGCTTTCTTTGGAATCTCAGATATTTAATTTTAAAGATTATTTTTCTAGTCGTATTTGGAATGAAGATGAATTTCGAAGTGTGTTTGATGAGATTGATCCATCAACAGGGAAATGCAAAGGGGAACTATTAATCGGTGGTGCAGTTATTCGTGTTTACGGTGATTTCCATGTGACAAAAGAAAATCGTTATTATATGGAATCGGCGAATGTAGAGTATGTATCAAATCCAGTATCCTTGAATAAGGATGGCAGTACTGCCACTTCATCAAATGATGATACTGAAGTACAGAATCAAAATGGCGAGCATGTTTCTTCAAATGATTCATCTTCAGGAAATTCAAATGACAATTCTGAAGACTCTAATACTCATTCAGAGCAGGAGAACACGGATACGGATGTAGATTGTAGCAAAAATACAGTAACGTATAAGGATTCACGTACACAGGATTTGGTCTTATTATTGATGAACAATCTTGATGCCATCAAAAAGGTTCCTGATAAAAACTATGAGATTCATGCTAAAGAGGATTTCTACAAGGATACAGAAAGAAAATATCCATATATCTATAGAGAAAACAACAATTATAAGATTCTTATCAATGAAGGGATGACATTAGGGTGTCGTTCAGAAATTGGTGCTAAATTACTTGTTGCACTATATAACGATAAAGAAGCTAAGCGTTTTATAGATTCTGATTTAGATAATGGTTATGTAGATGGTATATATCAAGATTTAAATAACGCATCCAAAGTAAAGGATGCAAATGTTGATAAATCTTTACAGGCATTACAGCATATGAAGCTGGATTTAGAAAATACTACGAGTACAATGCGTACTAATGTTTAGAGTTGGAGGTGACAGTTGTGAAAAATGATAAAGCAGAAATCGTGAAGCAGCAGCTTGCAGAACGTTTTATTCGTTGCTTAGATGACAAGAAGGAAGAGTGGAGCAAAAACTGGAAGATTGGAAGTGGTGCCTGCAATGGTATCAGTAATCGCAAGTATTCCGGATTGAATCGTTTTCTTCTTACTTTTTACAGTCAGGAAGAAAAATATGAAGGAAATCGCTTCTACACATTTAATCAGATAAAAGAAAAAGGATATCATCTTGAAAATGCAAAAGGAAAAGGGATTCCTGTTATTTACCCGATGTTTAACTATTTCAAAAATGGTGCAACAGATTATTCAGAAAGAAAGTTAGTTGGAGTTTCAAAGAAATCAGAAATGATACGGTCTGGCGAAGCTACAGAAAGTAATTTTAAATGGGCTTATGCTAGTGTAAAAGATGTGTTCAGCGAGGACTTAGTAAAAGAAATTGAAAAGGATCCTCAACAACATATCTACTCTAATGATGAGAAGTTTGAATTTTTAAAAGGTTTTATGAAGGAGACTGGCGTTGAGTTTTATCAATCTAAAATAAATGAGCGATGTTATTACGATATCGATAAGCATAGAATTGTTTTACCACCAGATAATCACTTCTTCAATAAAGAAGCATTATTATCTACCTTGGCTCATGAAATTGCTCATAGTACTTCCAAAGGTCTAGAAAGAGAAGTAACTGGTGAATTTGGAAGTGAGGAGTATGCAAAAGAAGAATTGCGTGCGGAAATTGCTTCTGCTTATATTTGTGCTGAGTTAGGTATAGACACAAGCATGAACGAAAATAACAATGTTGCATATATCCAAAGCTGGTCTACTGCAATAAAGGATAACTATAAATATCTGGAAGATGCTGTTAAAGATGCAGATAAAATCTGTAATTATGTTATAGAAAAGGGAGAGGTCTATCAAAATAAATCGTTGAATAAGCAATTACAGAAGGAATACCAGACCCCATCAAAAGAACATAAAGAAAAGGAATCTGAAAGGGACTTATGAACTTTCTTGAAGATGCAGATTTTAAACATTATTTCAAAATGTTCGTGATAGGAATATCAATTTTCGGGATACTTTGTTTTCTTTTTCTTTTTGTATTCAGAGATAATCATGGAATAACATTAAAAAAGGATACGGTTGAATACGGAAATCCTGTACGTGTTGTTGATCTGATTGAAACGGTTGCAGGGAATCCTGTTGAGAAAAGTGACAAGATCAGTTCAAATACGATTTCAGTGAATGGCTATGAAATTACATTTGACGAAATTGATGTGTTTAAACTTGGCAGTCAGACCATTACAGGTAAATACACAGATGGATCAATTCCCAAGCAGATGATAGAAATACATGTGGTGGATACTAAAAAGCCAGTCATTAAAATCAATAAGGATATCGATCAAAACATGGAGTTAAAAGATGTACGTAAGTTAAAAGTAGATTCATACTATTCGGTTTTAGATAATCAAACTCCTGACAGTAAGATAAAAATCAAGAAGTATATCAAGGAAGAAAAATATTCTTATGGGGATACAGTACATCTGATTATTGAAGCGAAAGATAAAAGTGGAAATATATCAAAGAAGTCAGTGTCTATATGTATAAATGCTAAAAAAGAGAAGAAGGAAATTCATGAGGAGAAGAAAGATGAATCAGAGGAATCTAAAAATGTTGAATCTTCTCAAAATGAAAGTCAGCCAACGCAGAATCTTCAAACGCAGAACTCATCTTCACAAAACAGTCAGAGTTATCAAGTACCACAGCAATCTGTTCAACAGGCTCCACAGCAAACTCAGACTGTTCCAGTTCAACCTACACGTCCTAAGCCTTCCAATAAACAGTATTTGTTTTCTCAAGGCTATGATATGTCAAGTGCTCCAAGTGCTTGTCAGAGTGATTTGCTGTCTTCTGGATATACTGGTTCTTGTACGCCGATTCAGGATAGTGATGGCATTTATTTAGGTATGCAATTAATTTTTAATTAAGGTGGCAGTACTGCCATCTTTTTGTTTTAAGGAGGTTCATTTTGGTTAATGTAAATAAACAACAAATTATTAATGCAGGAAAGATTGCATTACGAGAAACTATCAAAGCGACTTCCTATTCTTCAGCTGTAGCAGTCGATGTAGGAGGGAGAACATTAGATTCTGGCAAACATTTGTTTTCTAATTCTGTGTATGCAGCACATGATGTATCTCGTGGAACACTTTCTACAGTTGCTACACAGATTAATCGCTATACGCCTGATGTCTATGATGTTGGAGGGTATGGAAAACACGATTTAACATCAGATGCAGGAATGTTTCTTGCAGGGAATTCCGCAATGATTGCACAAAATGCAGTGCGAATGACTAGAGGTGTTGCAAGTCCGATTATAAAAATTGGATCAAAGATTGTCTATAATGAAAAACGCATGGAGCATATCAAAGAAAAGTCTAAGTCATTTGAAAATGTACAGTTACATAATGTTAAACCTGCTCAAATGAACTATACAGATATCATATCTGGAAAGTCACGGAAAGATGCTATTCTTTATAGACATAATTTAGCTCAAAATCGTTATGTTCCAAATCAGATGGCAGGTTCTTCGGTTATGGACAGAAAAGATGCTGTTGTAACCAAATTTAAATCCAATGCTTATGATCGAACTGTATCTAGACAAGCTCATGTTCAAACCTATAGCAACTATTTAAAACGTAAAAGATTTTCTTTGAGTAGATCTACGCAGATGACAATTCGTAATCAGTCTCGTAAATTAACAAATGCAATGATAAGGGGTAATGACGCTGACTCAACCACAAATAAAACTATGTGGTATGCAAACAAGGCTCTTCGTGGAACGTCAAGATCTATAGGGAAAGTATGGCAGGAAAGAAGAAGTATCTATCGGATTGCATCAAGTGTTCGTCATCCTATTCGTACCTTGAAGAATATTGGGAAAGCAATCATTAATTCTTTGTCTGCTGTTTTTACAGCAATAGCAACCGTACCTGTTATAGCATCAGTGCTTGTTTGTTTGATTCCTGTTTTGCTTCTGTTTATGTGTCTCTTTATTGTTATTTCCAGTGTGTTAGGGTTTATTTCGTCTCAGAGTTATACATTTACGGAAATCAAAATGTGTGATGTTGGTAACTCAACAAAAGATTTGGCAAATGAAACAGCTGTTACAAGTACATCGTCTGAACAATATAAGCTACTGTTTGGAAATAAATATGGACAAGTCCAACACGATGAATGGGGACTAGCCTATATTGAAGATGGGGGTTATAAATGGTATTGCAATGCGATGGCCACCTATTATACATCAACTATTGGCGAAAAATTTCGGTTGACGTTGGATTCTGGGGAACAGATTTACATTATTATTTGCGATATCAAAGCAGATAAACATACGCATAAAGGAAATAACGACAGCAGTCATGCGTGTCTGTCACAAGACGGATCAATGATTGAGTTCTATGGAGATGTAAGTCGTACTACATTGCCTAAACTTCATGCGGCCGGATTTTCAAGCTTAAACAACAATTTTGATCAAAACCATAAATGGAAAGGGTCAGTTGCCAAAGTAGAAAGAGCCATGAAACAAGGAAGTGGGGATTTAACTGGATCTCCAGATTTTTCTAACACGGATGCATGGATTACTAAAAATCCATACGCAAGAAGTCATTTGTATGGTCAGTGTACATGGTTTGCATGGGGGCGTTTTTATGAAATTTATGGATATGACCCAGGTTTCTCTGGAAACGGCTATCAATGTGTTAGCGAATTATTAAGCGCTCATGGCGATAAATTTAAATATTCTAAAGAGCCAAAAGCTGGTGCCGTTGGCTCAAGTGATATGGCACATAACCATGTTTGGATCGTAGTGGCTGTAAACGGAGATCAGATTACTATTCAAGAAGGAAATCTGGATGGTGTCGCAAATGATTATGCTGTTGCTATTACAGACTGGCACACAGCTACATACTCAAGTTCACAGTTGCGTGCTTACTATGGAAATGTATCGTATGCTGTACCAATTTAATAAAAGATAAGGTGATATTATGATGAAAAGAACTAAATGTTTATTTTTTATAGGCTTAACAGATACATTGGTGACATGTTAATATATTCGACATTAATGATGTCT
>ENA-OPSK01000325-OPSK01000325.1-human-gut-metagenome-genome-assembly--contig:-NODE-325-length-45115-cov-7.096471_pt1 | contig 45115 bp, 39 predicted proteins | sample MGYA00241807_ERZ501905 | MGnify/ENA primary metagenome ERZ501905 (study PRJEB25962, sample SAMEA2042111) | human gut metagenome | biome: human gut; feature: human-associated habitat; material: faeces...
GAAAAGTGATCGTTTTACCTTCTTCAACCGAATAGATTCTGGCAAGGTTTTCCAGCTCTTTTTTCCATTCACTAGGAATTGCAATATTGATCTGAACATTGTTTGTTCTAGGTCTACCCATGATATCAACTCCGAACTTTTTCTACATATATTATATACTTTTAATACGCATTATACAATACAAAAAGTGGCTTTCATCTCCATAGCAAGCTATGGAGTTTTCGCCACTTAATTATAACTCCACTGATATCTAAATTATAGTAGGTTTCCTTCCCGCTTGGACCATAGAATACGCCAGCACTTGGTGTCAATCCATTTTGACTTCCAATGTACTGCATTAAAGATGGCTGTGCATTCACTGCTTTTGAAACAGCATCGTAATTTTGTTGCACAAAATTTACATCCCTTAAAAGTTGCGGTTGCTCCAAAATCATTTCATCTACACTTTTTGGCTCTTGTTTCTCATTAGATTCCTTTTCGATATCTTGAATCCGTTTTCCAAATTCTTCCTTTAAATTGTTCGTTTCCTCTGTCGTATTCTCACGCATCAAAACATTTGAGTCTGCTTGATTTTGTTTGGCATGCACTTTGTTTTCTTCCCCCTAGGCTTCATAAAATACGAAGCGTTGCTGTACAAGAAAATGAATACAACATCTTAAACTATACTTTTTTTGTAAAAAACGCAAATTTTGACATAAAAACGGGCCGTTTTCACCTAAAAGTGGTGAGCACGACCCATTTATTGTACTATTTACTATGTTCTTCCTCATTAATTGTGGCATCAATCATTTTCTGTGCCCAAATCGGATATATATCACGAATAAAGTGAACACCATCTGCCTGATAATATTTTGGATTTCCATCATCTGTAACACTTGTTACATCAATGTATGTCCAGCCATTCTTTTCGCACATTGCCTTAAGCTGTGTATTATATTCATTTGCCTTGCCCCATCTAGGATTTTCAGCCAAAGTTTCAGCCGTAGGCGGAATAATGGAATTAATAAACACATGAGCTTTTGGAACTATTTTTAATACTTCTTTCACCTTTTCTTCATATAAGTCTGCATAGGTACCGCCTTCTTTTTTAAGGTCCAACCCCATATCATTTACACCATATGAAAAATATAGATTTGATGGATTGATTTGCTTAACTTGATCATTAAAGTCCGTAATATTCAAGATTGTATTTCCGGCAGCCGCAAATACGCTGTTCCAAGGTAAAAATCCATAGGAACCAAATCCATAAACACGTGAATCTCCGTACAATACATAATCATCAAACATAGAAAATACATCGATTTTTCCTTCTTTGATCAAAGTTGTTTTTTCTTCAATTCTTTTGTTTGTTAATTTCTTAGACAGTTTTTTTGTCTTAAGCGCTTCCTGCTCTTTAATATAAGCAACCCCTTCGCTCGTATGTTCCTTTGATGTAAAGGTAACTATCAATAAAATCACAACTAAAAAAAGAACTGCTCCAATAATAATTTTCTTCTTCATTTCCTATCCCCTTCGATGTGATTATAGCACAATAAATTCAGTATCGTTCATAATTCATCTTATTTAAATTTACCATAAACAGTGCTCCAATTTTATGCTACAATCAAGGCACGGAAAGGGATTTTTAGGTTAAGGGGAAATGAAAAAGAATATATATACTATTTGTAAAGCAATCGTTTTTATTTGTCTTATTATTCTTGTCGCATCCAATTTCAAAGTGGATAAAGATAGTAAAGCGTCTATGGAAACGGTACAAAATAAGACGATTGAAAAAGTAAATCTAGATGGATTTACACAGTTGGATAACTTAAATATAAAGAGATTTTTAGGCTTAGATCCATCGCAATATGATGGTAGTGTTTACTATAAGTCAGATGATGCCATGTCAGCCAGAGAGTTTATTATCGTTAAATTTAAGGATCATTCTCAACAAGATGCATTTAAGGAAACAATCGAAAAACGAATCAGCTCACAAAAAGGAATTTTTGAAGGCTATGCACCGGATCAGGCAGAGTTATTAAAAAATGCCGTTATTGATATTCATGGCAATTATGCGCTTTATGCAGTAAAAGAAGATGCAGCTACAATGAATGATCAGTTCTTAAAGGCATTGAGTGAGGGGGAATAAAATATGGTATTTACGGATTTATTATTTTTATTTTGTTTCTTACCCATCAGTGTTCTACTCTATAAAGTCGCAAAGAACATTAAGATTCAAAATATTCTATTAGTTGTACTTAGCTTATTGTTTTATGCATGGGGCAATCCTGTACACGTCATACTTTTGATTCTATCTATTTTATGGAACTACTTTACAGCGCTTGAATTAAATGAACAGGAAGATGAAAAAGCACGCAAAATCATTTTGATTGTCGCCATTGTTGTTGATTTACTATTATTAGGTGTCTATAAATATACTGGTTTTGTGATGAATATCCTTCATATTCAATCAAGTATTCAAATTGCACTTCCAGTCGGACTTTCATTCTTTACCTTTAGTGAACTATCTTACTTATTTGATGTATATAACAATAAGAGTGAACCACAAAGAAACTTGATTTCCTATTCATTATATGTAAGCTTCTTTGGAAAAATCAGTATGGGACCCATCGTCTCTTATCATGATATGGAAGCACAATTAAATGATAGAACTATATCAAAAGCGCAATTTGCGAGTGGTGTTGTTTTATTCAGTAAGGGTTTGATCAAAAAAGTCTTATTTGCGGATCAATTGTCTTATGTTTACTCTGTTTTACAAAACAATCAATCTGTCATGGGCGTTTGGCTTTTGGCAATTTGTTATATGTTGCAAATCTATTTTGATTTTTCTGGCTATTCCGATATGGCCATTGGATTATCGAGATTCTTTGGATTTGATTTTGCGCCAAACTTCGAACATCCATATACAGCCATATCTGTACAGGACTTCTGGAGAAAATGGCACATTTCTTTATCAAGATGGTTTAGAGATTATTTATATATTCCTCTAGGAGGAAATCGTGTTGATCAAAACACATATATTCGTAATATTTTCATTGTATGGTTTAGTACAGGACTTTGGCATGGTGCAAACTGGACATTTATTGTCTGGGGTATCTATTATGGATGCTTCTTATTGTTAGAAAAGTTCTTCTTAAAAGAAAAGTTAGAAAAACTTCCAACATTCATCTCACATATTTATACACTATTTGTCGTGTTGATTGGTTGGGTATTCTTTATGAGTCCAAGTCTAGGCAGCGCTTTTTCTGTTATTGGAAAAATGTTTGGCATCGGTGCTAGTGCATTTGTTGATAATCAAGCGGCCTTTATGTTTAAATCATACTTGATTCTATTTATACTAGCCATTATTTTCAGTACTAAAGTATATGACAATCTACAAATCTTCTTCTACAATCAATACAAAATGAAAACTGTATATACAACATGGGCTGTTTATATCATCATGTTGATTATTTGTATCGCATTTATCGTAGGTGGAACATACCATTCCTTCCTATACTTTGCGTTCTAGAAAGCCAGGTGAAAAGTTATGAAGCAGAAATATTCAGCCATTATGGCTTCTAGTCTTACAAAAGTTATCAGTATTGCCGTTGTCGTCATCATGATTCTTAATATTGTCATTCCTGACCACAAACAATCAGAAACTGAAAACCGACCTCTACAAACATTTCCAGCTTGGAATGTAGAACATGTATTGTCAGGACAATATGGTAAGGATCTAAACACTTGGTTTTCTGATCAATTTGTTTTTAGAGATCAAAATATTCACATTAAATACTTAATTCAAAAATGTACCGTGAAAGAAATTCAAGGTGTGTATTTGACAAAGCGTGGTTTAATCGAAAAGACAGCTGAAGTCAACAAAGAACAATTGGATCGCAATTTAAATGCGATCAATACTTTGAAACAAAACTATCCAGATTTAAATGTAGGTTTTATGTTAGCACCAAATGCCGTCAGTATTGAACGTGACAGTCTTCCTAAGTCAGCTGATGCCTTGGATCAAAATAAACAAATGGATGATATCTATAATCGTATTGATGATTCGATCAAAAAAATTGATGTGCGCTCTACTTTAGAAAAACATAAAGATGAATATTTATACTATAAGAGTGATCATCACTGGACATCATTGGCATCTTATTATTCATATCAAACATTAGCATCTTTATTTAAATTAGATAAAACAAAAAAATCGGATTATACAATCTACCCTGTATCCAATTCTTTTGAGGGTACTTTGGCAAATAAAACGGGTAGTCTAAAAATCAAAGATGAAATTGATATCTATGTTCCTAAAACAGAAACGGATTATGTAGTTACGGATGAATCCACAAACAAGAAATCGAGAACGATTTATCATTCTGAAGCTTTAGAAACAAAAGATAATTATGCCGTCTTTATGGGTGGCAATAAGTCTTTGTTCCATATCAATATCGATAATGATTCAAAGAAACATTTATTGTTGATCAAAGACTCATATGCGAATAGTTTAATTCCATTCTTGATTCCAGAATATGAATCAATTACGGTTGTAGATCCACGATATTATTTCGATGATTACACTCGATTGATCCAAAATGATTTAATTACTGACGTATTGTTTATGTACAATTCAAATACATTTGTACAAGATACATCCTTAGCCGACATGTTACAGACACAATGATTTAAGGGCAGGAAATTTAAAAATTTCCTGCCTCCTTTTCTTATGGCATACAAGCATATCCAAGATACGTAATAAAGTAAATCACATATCTAACCACACACTTCAAAATAAAATCCATAATCCGTATTTCGATAGCTGTAATCTTCTAGCATTTCCACATTTGTATTCCAATCCACATATACAACTCTATCCTTGCCCATAAAACGATTTAAACAATAGGTTTCAAACGTATTTCTTAAGCTTCTACAAAAATCCTTGATCTCTTCAATACCGGCCTCTCTATATGTACATGTAGTTACATCTAATGTTGTTAGATCATGAATATCCTTCTGCATGATTTCATAAACTGGATAACGACAATTCTTTTTCTTGGTTCTTTCATGATATTCATATACCGCATTCCCATATAGCTGGCAGTGTTTAAGATTTGTTCCACTTCTCTTTTTCTCTACATGATACACATCATATACGCTCATGACTTTTTCATTTTCAATCTGCGTATATACATAACGAGACAATACCTTTAAACAACGATCAATATTTCCAAAGCTGTTCTCCACTTCCTTGAACACAATATCATTTTTATGATTCCCTGTTCCCTTACCATTCTTGTCCTTGCGAGTCCCCTTATTAAACTAATGCATATACTTTTGTACACCTGCCACTGACTTTTGATTCATCATTTTTTTCTCTTAATTGTTCCATAGTTTTTTACCCTTAGATTAGCTTTCTTATCTTCCCTTCACTATGGAGACGTAAAAGTTTTTAATTTGGTTCAAAAAAAATAAAAAAAGCATAAACAAATAATTTGCCTATGCCATTGATCATCAACGAATCTTTAAATTATGCGCATCCTACAATAGGAATCAAAACACCTAAAACAAACACAACTAACATCACTGCACCGGATGCATTTCTACCTAAATAGAATCTGTGAATACCCATCATTCCTAAGAATAATGCCAATAATGAGGCTACCCATTTTTTCTTTTCTGATATTAAATTTTCATTCATTTTCCTTTCCTTTGACATCTATAGAATACTAAAGAATGAAATATATAAATCAAAATCATTGTCATTAAAAATGACTCACATTAAAGAGAGCCAATTATTTTCTTCTAAATACATCCATCAAATCCATAAACCATTTCAACTCATCCCTACTCGCATTCTCAAAACCATGTCCACTATGAGCTGCAATATACAGCTTACCATCCATATTTAGATTAAGGGCAAATTTACGAAACGGACCATTTGTCAAAGTCATGATTTTCTTTAAACAAATCGAATCCAATATTTTAAGAGCCTCTTCTTGATCCCCACAACTTAAATTAAACTTTTTATCAAAAGCATCATTACCTGTTTTAATAGTTTGTTCATCCAATAAACTATGAGGATATATAGTTAGCCAAGTACTAAACTTGCAATCCAGATTGCATAACATCCATTGATCTTCATAAATTTGTTTCTCATTCTTCTCCCACAAACCAGTCTCATCACACAAAACTTCTATCACATCTGCAAGTTTAATAGTACGTAACTCTACATCTAGAACTTTATATTTACCTTGTACATATCCACCGCCACTACAATAGTCATGTTTAGGCAAAGGAATATTCGTATCTGATACATCCAACAAATGGGAAACAGAATCTACCTCAACATCATCAAAGAACTCATGAAACACTTGTTTATTCTTTGAATTATTACCGTTTTCCTTTAACACTTGACCTAACCCAAGAAGAATAGCTCCAACAAGAATCAATAGAAGATTGCCCCCAAGCACAATACCAATTCACACTATTCCAAGACCTAACATAGATAATATCTTTTTGCCCATAACACTATCCCCCTATTTTCTTTATCTTAACAAGCCCACTCATTCATCTCAAATAATCCCCTAAATTTGCCACAATAACGATAAAGAAGGCCAATTACTGACCTTCACATTAATTTCTTTTGAAAGTGGAAAATACAGGGGGTTGATCTTGCTTTTTGCGGCATTAGAAGCTACCGCCACCACCACCATACGTGTCGCCACTACTACTAGTGAATGTGCTACTTCCTCCGCTCGAACTATCATCATCGTCAGATTTAATTCGATTTCGAGTTATTGTATGATACAAGAAGTAGTCATGAGCCTCTTTCATCTTCAACGTATTTTTCTTCATATAGTTATGTGCCTTATCTTCAAAACTAACAGAATGAAGTTGTTCACGCTTTTTACTAATCACAAAGACTGCACAAACAAAACCTACTAAAAGACTTATTGGAACGCAGTACCATGGAAGCCATTTAAACGGCATATTTCCAACATCATAAGGCTTACCATTATGTGCCTTTTCTACAAACTTTTCACAAAGACTACCAAACGTTGTAAAAGCCTTCATGTACTTCTCTTTCTTAAAAGAAGGACCTAGCTTTTCACTAATATAACTAATTCCGGCATCCGTAAATGCTGTAATACCATAACCATGAGTAGCCATCCAGAACTTACGTGTTTCCATGTTGACCACTAAAAGAATTCCATCTTTATTTTTACCCTGACCATACTCAAGCGCTTCATACATCGTCATCGCATAATCAAGAAGTGCCTTACCACCCGTATCTTTTGTAGTCAATATCGCAATATCTAAACCTTGACGCTTACCAATTTGGGTTAAAGTATCATTTAACTCTTTTCTTTCATCCTCAGTTAATAAACGCGCATCATCATTCACAAATCTTAGTCCATCTTGTAATGAAGCAAGACCACTTAAAGCTTGCGCATACTCTTCGGCAAGATTTGGCGCTCTAGTAATATAGTCATCGCAAAGTCTTGCGTATGTTTCAAACGCATCCGCATATTTTCCACTACTTAAATAAGGCGCAAACTCACTACCAATCGCTTGAATCGCATCTGATGAAATAGCTGAAGTACCTTTTCCATAAGTAGACATCCACCACTTGCGAGCTTCCATGTTGACAACCAATAAAGCACCATCATCACCATAGCCACGCTCATCATATTTCGCTTTTGCGTAGTCCTCTATGGATTGATCACCCATATCATTCGCAGTGATAACACCAACATCGACACCTTGTCTTTCACTGATCTCAGTTAAAGTATCATTTAATTCCTGCTGTTCACTTGCAGTTAATAAGCCTGCATTATCCTCTACATATCTTAGATCTTCACTCGCAAAAACCGGGAAGCACATCATAAGTGCAAGTAGAAGAGATGAACATAAAATACTAAGTTTTTTCATATACAACCTCCTACTTTCCCCAACTCATAATCAATATTACGATATAAGCTAAAACACTTCCAAGAAGCGTAACCACTACATAGTACAAGTAAACTAGGCTCTTATTTTCTGGAAGATTCCCTACAAATTTACCCGTTTGACCATTCATCGCAAAACTGTAGTTTTCACCCCTCCACTTCGTATTTAAGATCCACACTGGATACAACGCATATTTTGCCGTACCATTTTGAATCTGAACTGCACTATCCTCACAAGTAACTGTGTCATACTTACCGCAATTGGTCATAAACGCATCTTCCGTAGACTTCTTTACACGGGTATTGGCACGATCAATACTTGTATTGGCATCCACATCGTATTTATCGGCTAAAAAACCAGCTAAATAGGCCGTCTGAAAATCCACCGCATCTTTTAAGTCATAAGGCTCAATAGACTCCATCATATCATCTGGCATCTTGCTCGAACCATCCACAGGAATGTTTTCAAATCTTACATGCCCCTTACGATATAAACGATAGTATTTGGTTTCCGTATAATCATATTCTGAGTCCGACCACATACGAACCTTTGTCGCATTATAACGAACCTCACCATCGGCATCCGCATCAAACAACCAGAAAGGAACATATACACCTTTGATTTCTTCAATATGATTTTCGGATTTGAATTCTTTAGGCAATAAAGTCTTACCCTTATAGTGCTGTTTCAAACCTTCCTTAGCCGCCTTTTTATCCAATTTAAACGGAATTACTAAATCTGGCTTTAAAACACCACCCAATTTTTCCTTTACGACAATCGGACTTCCACAAAACGGACAAGATGCAGCCGCCATATTTTCATCCGCAACAATTTCACCACCACACGAATTACAAACATATGTCAATAATCCATCAGTTTCATTTTCAGCCCACTCTTGACCTGGCTTCACATCCCACTCAAATTGATCTTCTTCCTCAATCTTTACAGAATCATATTGCTGAAGTGTTTCCAGAGAAAATTCTGTATCACAATAAGGACACTTCATCTTCTGAAGTTTTGTATCAAACGAAATGGAACCATTACAACAAGGACATTTAAACTCTTGTAAAGCACTCATAATTAAAACCCTCTACTTTTCTATGTCATTATCATCAAATGGGTCACCACACTCCGGACAGAATTTAGGTGGATGATGCGGATCCTCAGGTTGCCAACCACACTTATCACAACGATACAACGGTTCATGTGCCGGTTTTTTTGCACCACACTCTGTACAGAATTTACCCTTATTTACAGTACCACAAGTCGGACAAGCCCAACCCTCAACACTAGGCTTAGGCGTTCCACACTCTGGACAGAATTTACCACTTGCTAGATGTCCACAAGTTGGACAAGTCCAGCCATCTGCTTTTGCCTCCGGCGTAGGTGCAGGAGTCGGTGTTGGAGTTGGATCAGGAGCTGGTTGAGCAGCAGCACCAGCCGCATATAAGTTTTGCGCATTAATACCACCCTGATTCATGGCCATACCCATACCCATAAATCCAGTCATGGCACCTGACGCATTATTGGCAGCATCCTTCATAGCTGTAGCCTGGGCACCAACCAAACGACTTGCCGCAACCGTTTGATTCATCGTCATCGCATTTTCTTCCCACTCCGTGATCTTCTTTTCTTGATCCTCAGGAATACTCAAAGAGTTAATATTGAAAGATACAACTTCCAAGCCACGCTTAGCACGCCAAATATCACTCAACTCATCATTTAAAGCTGCCGCAACATCCATTGTGTGAGCTGGAATCTCATAATACATCACACGATCCGCACTCAATTTTGCCAAGGCAGGCTGCAAAGCCGTCATCAATTCACCCTTAAGTTTGCCCTCAATGGTTTCAGACTCAAAATCCTCTGCCACATTTCCACAAACATTCGTATAGAATAAGATTGGATCGGCCACACGATATGTAAAGTTACCGTTACAACGCAATTTCACAGACAACTTGAAGCCCAATTCTTCATTCACAACCACTCTAAATGGAATTGGAGTCGCCGTTCCATATAGAACTTCACCCATTTCCTTTGTGTTCACATAATACACTCTTTGATCCTTAGCCGTATCTCCACCAAAAGTGAAACGCTTAGCCATTGTTGAGAAAGAATCCTTAATACTTTGACCTAAGCTTCCCGCAAAGATAGAAGGTTCACTTGAAGAATCATACACAAATTCTCCTGGCGTTGCACAAAGCTCAACAACACGACCCTGATCCACAATCAACATACATTGACCATCCGCAACCGCAATCACACTACCATTTGAAATGATATTGTCACTTCCTTTATTACTCGACTTTTTACCCGTCCTTTTAGAACCCTTGCGAACCAATACATCCTGCTCTAATGCATCACAATAAAAGTACTCCTTCCATTGATCACCAAAAACAGAACCAACAGCTCCAGCACCTGCTTTAATTAATCCCATATTATTTACCTACCATTCTTCTATTGTTTTTACTTGTATTTCTTTTACAATCGCTCTTACTAAAGAATCAAATTCATTCGATTTACTCAGAATTTCGATTCTCAATACACCACTTGATATATCTGGATAGTCCACAAGATATGTACGTTTTATATAATTACCATCCTCTTCCTCATATATACATGTCTTATAAGCAAGTATCTCTAAATCTTTATAATCTAGATTTTCAAACTCAACACGAACCACTTCATCATAAGACATCGCATTGTTTCGAATATAAGGAATAGTATCCACAAACACTAAAATATCCGTATTCTGACCAAAAATGCGATACATCATACCAGACGCAACCACTTTACTTTTATACGAAACTCGCTCATCCTCTACAAGAAAATAAGCATCAATATTCGAAAGAGTGAATGTACAAGCCAATCCTTGTACACTCATCTCTTTTCTTTTGGCATATCCATCATTTGGATTCGACATAAAGTACAATTATTCAACATCTAAAAGTTCAACAACTTTGAACTCTTTAATGATTGCTTCTGCAAGTTCATCGGAAATATCTTTATCATCATATTCACAGACTTCAATACAAACGATTCCATTTGGAAGATCTGGATGTTCAATATAGTATTCTTTCTTTAAACTATCCTCATCCGATAAATCTGCAACTAAAGCTCTATAACCACCGACTTTTGTCTCTGTATATTCAGCTTCCCCATTCAAATCTTTTGTCGCAAGTTCCTCAATAGTATATCCATCACTCCATTCTGCGAATGCATCATCTCCTACATATACTAAAAGAACCGGAAGATAATCATCATAAACTTCATATTTTGTGTTTCCAAGCGATAATTCCGTATTATAAACAGGCTTTTCTAAACCCTTCACCAAATAGAAAGAATCCAAGTTTGGCAATTTAAAATTACAAGCTAGGCCCTCCGTTTCATACTCTTTTCGATCCGCAAACTTCTGCTCCTCTTTCTTCTCTACCGTTTTTGTACCATCCGTCTTTGTAGTCGTACCACCATCACTTGCACCACACGCAACTAAACTTAAACCCATACCAAGCACAAACAGACTTGTTAATAACTTATTATTTTTCATATTATGTTCTCCTATTATTATTTAACTTCTACCTTCAATTGCTGCAAAGCCGCCAATAATATATCTTCTAATCCTGTCGTGTCATCCGAATTATCACGAAGTGTTACAGAACATGACAATATTACATTTTTATCGCCTACTGGATAACTTAACTTATACGTATACGTTGTATCATTGGCACTATTCCAATAATTCGTATACCTTGTAGCACGATAACCCGAATATTCACCAAGTGTATATTCTGTGAATGGCTCTTCTCCTTTACTTAAATGCTCATTATGAAAGACAATGGCCTCTTCAAGCGTATCACTTGAATCTGTACATATGTTAACGTAGATTGAACGATCTGGATCTTTTCGACTCAATGTATAGCCAATGTTTCCCTTATCTTGATTGCCCTTGATCGTGTCATACTTTTCATTTGGCGTATAGAACGAAGTCAAATCCCTTGGTAAAGTTAATTTTGCACGAGACGATTCACCAACAATTTCCTTGCTGTTTTCATCCACCTTCTCTTCTTTAACATCCTGCTTTACTTCCTCTTTCTTTTCTTCCTTCACCTTTTCTAGCTTCATATTCTTAATGATAGCCTTCGCAAAAGGTTCTAAATCAGAAGTATCCTTTTCTTTATCATTCTTCTGGTTGATCTCAATAGAAACGACCTTATTGATATCCTCGACTGGATAATCTACATAATAGTGAAGTCTAGTATTTTCAACTGTACCCAGATTGATGGTGTGACTATACGCATCAAAGCCCTCAAACGTACAAGGCTTATACTTTTTATCCTCGTCATTTTCACCATACATTGAATTCTGTAGATCCGCACTCTTTTCAGCAGAGCTAGACGACAACAATTTAATTTCAGCATTCAACTCATACTTATTCTCTTCATTTAAACACTTATAGACAATCGAACCATTATCCTTTAACATACCCTCCATTTTACCTACACCCTCTCTAGATGAAGTAAAATAAGGAGATAAATCTTCAACAATACTCAATTTAGCTGTTCGATCCTGCGTAACAATTTGTTTCTCTTCTTTTTTCTTTTCTGCTACCTTAGCCTCTTCTTTTTTTGTCTCCGGCTTTTCATTTGAACAAGCCACTAAACTCAGTCCCATACCCAAAACTAAGAAGCCGGTTAATAACTTATTCCCATCCATATTATTCTCCTATTAATTCAATCTTTAAATTATGTACCACATCCAGCAACAATGGCTCTAACAAGGAAGTATCGTCATCATTGCGTAATTCTTCACGAATGGTTAGTACGACATCTTGACCATCCACTAGATAATCAAGCACATAATGATATTCAATCGATTTATCACTTGACACCACATACTTATATCCAGAATATTCACCTACAGTACATGGCTCATACATTTTTGATTCATCCTTACAAACCTTGTTGTGAGAAATACTGGCAGCCTCAGCTGAATCCCAGCCATCCGTTCCAATTGAGAAATGAATGGTGAACGTACGATCTTTCGCATACAATGAATAACCAAGAACATTCGATTCTTCCATATAGCTATATCGAGAAATTTCTCTAGCAGGCGTATGGAAAGAAGTCAAATCTTTAGGTAAAGTAACTCTTACCTTTTTGTTCGCATAACTAATAATCGTACTATCCTTTTCTTTTTCTTCCTCAGCTGCCTTAGCCTTTTCTTCTTTCTTCTTCTCTTCTTTTACCTTTTCTTCTTTTTCTTCAGCCGCCTTAGTCTCTTCTATTTTCTTTTCTTCTACCTTTTCTTCTGGCTCATTAGATGAACAAGCCACTAAACTAAGCCCTAACCCCAAGACTAAGAAACCAGTTAATAACTTATTCCTTTTCACTGTTATCACCTACTCTTCCATACAAATTTCAACAACGATATTATCCAAAATTGCTCTTGTTACCTCATCCAAATCATTGGCTTTTTCTTGTTCTACATAAATTTGTAAGACAACATTATCTTCACCAACCGGATAATCGATCAACATCTTAGAGTATGTTTTATTAGACGAATCATATACCGTTGTTTTCTTATAACCGGAATACTTACCAATCGTAAATGCCTTATATTGATCCGCCTCATCTTCAAAACCGGCATTCAAGACATCCGCTGTTTCCTTGGCCGCCTTACGATAATCACAATCAATTGAAATTCGCGTTATATACGTACGATCATCTGAATGTAAATCATATTTAAGGATACGACCACCCTCTAGCTTACCCGATATATCTAAGTCCTCTTGTTTAGGTGTATAAACCGACAATAAATCCGGCATCGTCATCTTAATGAAATAGCCATTCATTTGTGCGACTCCAGTCATTTCACCAATCTTTACCTTCTCTTCTTTTTTCACTTGTGAAGACCTTGGTTCTTCTGGCTTTTTTGCACAAGAAACTAGGCTTAAGCCTATACCTAGTGCAAGCAAGATCTTAGCTAGCTTATGATTCATAGGCTTACTCACATTTCTTCTTTTCAACTTTTACATTATCTAAAATTGCAGTAATAATAGCTTCTGTATCCGAATCATCCGCTTCCGCTTTTAGCTTTTCAACAACAACCTTAATTGTTCCTTTAAAACCATCTCGATCCAAATTGAAATACATATTGTACGTTACATAATCATCATAAGAATAATCCGAAATCTTATTTACACCTGTATAGTTTCCAACCTGATAAGGCTTATAAAGCTTACTCTCATCTTCCTCACCTTTATTGAAGGTTTCAGCCACTTCATCCGCTGTTGCATCTGCATTTGCTTCAACTGCCGCAATCTTTTTCGTATCGGCTTCTTTATTTTCAAAGCTATAGCGAATAAAGGAATCATTGACAATCTCTCCTGTCACCTCTACACCATCTGCTGGCGTATAAATCGTTGTGAAATCTTGAGGCATTGTGATGATGATCTCATACTTCTTGTTGTAGTTTTTGCTCACCACAAAATCCGTTGTTTTCTCTTCCTTCTTTTCCTCTTTCTTTTCTTCCTTTTTAGCTTCGACAACCTTTGTATCTTCCTTTTTAGGCTCTGGATCATTCGATGAACAAGCAGCTAAACTCAAGCCCATTCCGATTACTAATAAGCTCTTCACAAAGTTTGTGTTCATGACTACTTAACCTCAACTTTCATATTGCCCAAAATAGCTTTCATCGCTACTTCCATATCCGCAGTATCCGAATCATTGAATTGTTCAACCGTTACAGACATCACTACAGCAGAACCATCCACACTTTCAAAATCCAACAACAAGTTATCTTTACATTTGAAGCTAGGATTTTCACTTGTAGTCACTTTTCTAAAACCATTGAAATCACCCACCGTGCTAGGCTTATATTGTTTCGATTCATCATCCTTGAATCCTTCATTAATACGATTCGCATAGGCTTCTGCACTCTCAGCACTGATTGGGTTTACATAAATAGCCATTTTAAAATCACCAAATTCATCTTCAAGCGTGTATGAGATTTGTTGTTCATTTACTTCTGTTTTAACTTCTAAACCATCTCTACTTGGTGTATAGAATGAAGTAAGCTGTGGAATTGTGACTGTATATGTCTTACTCGAAATTTCTCTTACTAATACAGCATCCGTACTTTCTTCTTTCTTTTCTTCTTTCTTTTCTTCCTTCTTTTCTTCTTTCTTCTCTTCTTTTTTCTCTTCCTTCTTTTCAACAACCTTTGTATCTTCCGGCTTTTCACTTGAACAAGCTGTTAATCCAAAAAACATACTTAGTGCTAGTGCACTCGCAAACAATTTTTTATTATTCATATTGATACTCCAATTCTAATTTGTCATGATCAAACAAATTTTTGATCTCTAATTTTTCATATAACGGCATTACTTTACAATACGATAAGACTTGTTGATTATAGTCATCATATCCATACACAAATCCATCTTCTTCCATACCTACACTAAACAATAGGCCAGAATGCGAATTCTCTTGATCCTGCATTGCATACAAACCATTCTCATCGATTTGAAGTGTTACACTCTCATTTGTATACGTACCCTCAAGCCTTTTAAACGGCTGATTTCTCAATGCATCAAATAAATCAATCAACTGATCATTTTCTGTCAGTGCCTGTCCACTACGAAGGCTTTTTACTTTATCTAACCCATATAATGGTCCTTGACTACAAACACGCTCAATCGGCAAACCATCCTCAATCGCAATCACTTCCACCAAACCATTTGTCGTTAGCGCAAAACCATAAGTGACACCAGGACCTATTTCATACACATGAACTTGTTTATACTCATTAAAACAACCATGCACCTTATACGTTTTATCCGTTCCACTATAGTAAAGCGATAGTTTATTATCCTTTAATGTCATAGTCATCTGGTCAAACGTGGAAGAATCTTCTATCTTATAAGACTTCTTGCGACTTGGCCTATACAAAACCATCTTTGTTCCAGAACCAAAATTTGTGGCGACAGGAATCAATACATTCAATTTTCCTTTGTGGTAAAACACATCCAGATTTGAAGGCAACAAACCAATTGTTTGAGCTCTTAATTCCTTTACATTGTCATAATATTCATTGGCATATTCCTGATCAAAAGCCTGTGCAGCCCATACCTTCATATCTTTTTGACTGATTTTATATTTCTTATACAACTTTTTATTCGAAACACGCTTCTTCGTTTTAGAATCAAAATGATACACCTTATACCTAGGATATTCCGTCTCTACTTCTTCCTTAATAACTAAACTCAATAGATTTGAATGTGTATACACATCATAACTAACCTTTGTGTCCGGCAACGTATACCCTTCTTCTTTTGCCTCATCTAAAGAATCTACCAAATCCTTGTATTCATTTTTGATTGTCTGATTCAATTTCTTTGCGCTCTTTGAATCACAATGAATATAAGGTAAGGAAATGTCATACTTACCAACATTTCCCCATGCATCCTTATATTCTTCATGAATATTGTAGGAATCTGAAATATATACCTCTTCATTAGGTTGTGATTTACAACCTGTAAACATTAGATTCAAACTAAGAAACAAGACCGAACAAAGCTTAATCCAAGTCATATCCAGCTAGAGCTTGATCGGCTGCATCTTTAAATTGCGTACGATCTCCAATGATCGTTGCCCCAAACGCATCCACTGTCGCTTTCGCTTTTTCTTCTAAATTTTCTCCATTCTTTTTGGCTTTCGCTAAATCCCACATACTCTTTGTTGCCTTAAATTGAGTTACAGACTTTTTAATGCCACTTCTAAATGAATCATCTAAGCCAAACAATTTATTTAGATAATCTACACATTGATGACATCTTGTTTCATCATCAAATGGAATATAGACATCATTTAAACCTTTTGTATGTACAAAGCCTAAGTGAACACACTTTTTATCTTTATCCGAACCACTCGTTCTAGCTGGCATATTTTCGGTTCTATAAATCTGAAGATTTTCTAAACGATATACACACGCATATGTTTTTGTATTAAACAAACCTCCACGAGCTTCAATAACCGCAATCAAACCTAGACTTGGTGCAATATAAATAGGGTGGAAAGACTGCATCTTTTGATTTTTATCACGTGTTTTTTTCAAAGGTTCCATTAAATCTTGCCAAACCTTTGTACCCACCTCAGTTTGATGAATATGGTCCTTGACATTATCTAAATCAGAATGAACATAGTCGTAATATTTTAATCCCTTTGCACGACAACCCTTTGTACAAATATAATTTCCATCCATTAATTTCTGTGATTGTAAAACATTAATTGTAGCACCACAAATTGCACATGTATTTGCCATATATGATTCCTCCTTTTCTGTGCATTATTATGATTCAAGCGCATCCTTTAATGCGTTTGCCACCTGTAACGATTCCTGATACTTTTCGTTTGACTGTACCATTACTTCTTTATCCTGCATTTCTGAAATGATCTTGACATCCTCTTTGGTAATCTTCAAAGAAATCATTTTGATGAATGGATGATTCATTTGAATATTTACCTTGAATTGGTACGTAAATTCGTATCTTGCTGGTTTATAGGAACATGTCTTCCCTTTCTTATTTGTGAAATGAAGTTCTCGCTTATTCTCTTCAATTTCTACCAAAACATTTTGAATGTCACTTAAGTCAAACACATCTGGATTTTCATCACTAAGCTTTGTTGCCTTTGTCACGACAAACCAGTTGTGCTTTCGATCAACCATTACCTTTGGATACTCACCAAACGTTTCAGCTGCCACAAACGCTTTGACTCTTTGTGCGTTTTCTTCACGATATGTTAGCTGCCCTTTGATCTGTGTTATTGTTGTGTTTTTGTAGTCTGTAAATAATGGTGACATTTTTTTCTTACAGTCATTACAGATCGTACCATCCGCACATTTATAACCTTCCATCAATGCCATCTTCTTTTTACACACATCACATTCCTTTTTAGAAAACAACCCCATTTCATTTCCCTCCTTTCTTCATTTGATTGACTTGTTTACTTGTGCTATATTGTATTTAGAAAGCACTTTCAAAACTTATGTAATCAACTTACATTTTCATTATAGAAAGTATTATAAAATTTACCCCACCCCAAAACTTAAAAAGGGTGGGAACTGCGGTAAATAAAGGGGAAAATCATGAAAAAAGTTATAAAATATTTATTAGTATTTGGTCTAGGCCTATGCAATCTATATGGGTGTTCATCAAAATCTTTACTCGATAAAGATAACCCCGTGACCCTGACAATGTGGCATGTTTATGGAGAACAAGCCAATTCTCCAATGAATCAATTGATTGCTGAATTCAATGAAACAGAAGGCAAGGACAAGGGCATTATAATTAATGTCACAAAAATAACCAATGCGAGTAAAATTGGTTCTGAGCTTGAAGAAAGTTTATCTAAAGAACCAGGTGCAGATCCAATGCCAGATCTTTATACAGGACATATTCATAATGCCAAACAGGTAGGCTTAGATAAGAGTGTTGTATGGAATGATGTATTTACAGAGAAGGAAATTTCAAATTTTGTTGATGAGTTTTTAGATGCTGGAATGCTAGAAGATAAGCTTGTGGATCTTCCATTATCAAAATCAACAATCGTTTTATTTATGAATGGTACACAATTTGAAAAGTTTTCTAACGATACCGCTGTTTCATTAAATGATTTTGACACTTGGAATCAAACGTTTGATGTAGCCGAAAAATATTATGAATGGTCAAATGGAAAGCCGTTATTATGCTTTGATTATCTATTAAATTCCATTGAATCTTATGCGATCGCATTAGGAACAAAGAATATGTTTACAGAGAATGGCTGGTACAATACGGAGGATCCTGCTTTTAAAGAAGCCTTTAGAACCTTTCTAGAACCATTGATCAAAGGCCATATTTCTGCTTCTGACTTTTATTCAAGCACAGAACTTACAACCGGAGAAACACTCATTGGTGTATCCAGTAGTGCAGCCTACCTCTATTTAAATGACATCGTTACATATCCAGATAATACAACGGAACCATTAAATGCGATTGCCCTGCCTTATCCAAAGGCCGATAAAGACCATGCCCTCATGACACAAGCTGGTGTTGGATTATGTGCCTATAAGACTACAGAACAAAAACAAGAAGCCGCTAGTGTCTTTGCACATTGGCTTGTGGAACCAAAACGAAACATGGACTTTGTGATCCAAGCAGGTTACATGCCAGTCACAAAAAAAGCATTTAAAAACTTAAAAAATGAAAAGTTTGAAGATGAAGAAACACAATCTTTATACAATACAATCACCGAAATGAAATCCGACTATACCGTTATTTCTAGAGAGGTTCCAAATGCGATTTCTAGAAAGGCCTATGCATTTTATGATCAAGTAAGAAGCCACCAACAAGAATGGCAAGCACGAGCTAATGCCGGTGAAGATATTGATGAAATTGTAGATGAAGCAATGAATATTTTAAAAAGTCTTTCTTGAGGTTAGCCTATGCAATTAAGTTTTAAATCAAAAGAAAGATCCATGAAACGAAAGCTTTTCGTATATATGTTCTTTCTAGTGACTACCATCAGTATTACTTTATTAATGGGACTCTTCCTATTTGGAAGACTTGGAACGACCGAACAAGATTTTCATAAAAAACTATCCATTCAAAGTGAATACTTCACAAAGAATATGGAAAATTATTGGGATGACTTGGCCTCTATGAATATCGCATTGGCTGATAATATGGAAGCTATATTAGAAACAACCCTAGCGAATCAAGGATTAACCTTTCAACAGCTGCAGGACAATCCCAATGCCATCTATTCTTTAGAAAACGATATGATTCAGCCTTTAGGACAATATCTTGAACGATCTAATTGTTCAGGAGCTTATGTACAACTAGATACGACAATCAATTCCACTTTGGATAATGCGCAGACACAACGAAGTGGTGTGTATCTTCAAAAAACGACAATGTCCTATTCAAAGGAAGACTTAATTTTGTATCGTGGAATTGCCAATATCGGCAAAAAACATGGCATCATGCCACATCGTAAATGGAGACAGGAATTTGATATTACACTTGTACCCGATTATGAAGAATTAAAAAAAGGGAACTTTGATTATTCCCTATCAAATATTATTCAATTGCCATACACAGGTGAAAGAATCGCCCTATTACGTGTTCCTTTAGTTGGAAAGGATGGTACCTTCTATGGTCTTTGTGGTTTTGAAATTTCACAAAGCTGGTTTAAATTTGCACATCCCCAGCCCTCAACTCTCAACCATTTAACGTGTATTTTAGTGCCAGACTCCGATTCAATCATCACAAATGAAGGCTTTAGTACGGGAAGCCAAAACGGATTCTATTATATGCCAAATGGAGATCTTTCCATTAAGCCTATTGGCAAGAACTTATTGAGAATCATAAGTAAAAATCGTAATTATATTGGGGTTAAGAATACTGTCAAAATTTCTAAGAATCAAACCTATTCAACATATGTTATGATTTTGGATTCTGACTACAATCGAGCCATCGTAAAAAGTAATATTGAATTATTCTTCTTTACCATTGTCCTATTATTATTTGTATTTTTAGGATGTTCCTTCTTCAGTCAAAGATACCTGTCCCCAATTCTAAAAGGATTAGAACAGCTGCGTAAAGACAATAAAAACAGTATGCGCTATGATGTACAAGAAATTGATGATCTTTTGGATTTCTTATCTTCAAAAGACTATGAAGTTGAGAATAAAATGTTGACGCTTGAGCTAGAAATGCAGGAAAATCGCAAGAAGCTTGAACAAATTGAAAATGAACATGAACTCATTCAAAGAGAATATGATAAGGCAAGGGTGGAAGTTGAGCGTCTGGCAAAAAAACGTGAAGCCGATGTAGATGAAGAAGAATATAAACGTTTCCTTGAATGTCTTGCGACACTGACGCGCAAAGAAAAAGAGATCTTAAATCTCTATGTGAAGGGATGTTCAAGTAAGGATATTCTAGAAACATTAAATATTACAGACAATACATTAAAGTATCACAATCGTAATATTTATAGTAAGCTTGGTGTAAAATCAAGAAAACAATTGTTGATGTACATGACATTATTAAACAACAAAAGGAGCTAAATTAGCTCCTTTTACTGTACATAGCGCTTTAAATAATCTACATCTAAAATTAAGATTTTATGATATACCATCGTAATAACGTTTTCTTCTCTTAACCCACGCAAGATACGATTGACACTGTTTCTTGTGGATACCCCACAGAAATTGGCAATATCATCGTTCGTGATTTGCAGATCAATAAATACACCTTTTTTAACTTGTCTACCAAATAATGGAATCAAATGATAGATAAATGCACACACAGCTCCATTTTTCCCATTCATTGTCATGAGTTGCTGGCGATAAATAGCTTCGGTCATCTTTTTACGATAATACGAATCTATATATACCTGTAATTCTTCATTTTCTTTCACATATTGTTCAAACAATTTTCTGTTGATTCGATAGAAAGTTGCCGTATCACTTTCGATACGAGCATGAAATGATGCCGTAGTCATTTTATTGATTTCATCTTTCAACAAAGAAATCATATCCAAACCTTTTAAATAAGTGATATTGAATTCACGCCCATCACATAAAACAATACTCACTTTCACAACACCATCTTTTAATACGTAAATATCTTCTTGGTCGTGTCCATCCATCATCAAATATGTATGTTTCTTTTTTGTGACTTCAGGAAGATTCTTTTCTTCAAGAAAATTTAAAACTGACTCACTCATAAATAACCCCTTCTCAATACATTTAATTATAACATACTCACTAAGCCCAATTTAGTAACATATGCTATGAGAGAATATAACATTTAAACGTTACACACTTAATATATCATACTTTTATAAACAACACACAACATCAACTAATTTCTGCAAATAATTGTTAAAAAATATAAACGATGTAAAACAATACAATTATAAAATATCAATATTCTCCCCAGATAGAGCTTTATTCATACTTCTTACAGCACAAAATTTACCACACATACTACAAGTATCACTATGATCATCTTCTGGCATACGAGATTGACGAATTGCTTTTGCGGTTTCTGGATCTAGCGCACACTCAAATTGTGCATCCCAATCTAGATTCTTTCTTGCGTCAGCCATCTTGTCATCGATATCTCGTGCTCCTTTAACACCTTTGGCAATATCAGCCGCATGTGCTGCAATCTTAGAAGCAATGATTCCTTGTTTTGTATCTTCGACATTTGGTAAAGCCAAGTGTTCTGCCGGTGTTACATAACATAGGAAGGCTGCTCCTGACATAGCTGCAACCGCACCACCAATAGCCGCTGTAATATGATCATAGCCTGGCGCAATATCTGTAACTAATGGGCCTAACACATAGAATGGAGCGCCCATACAGATTTGTTGCTGAACCTGCATATTGGCCGCAACCTGATCTAATGGAACATGTCCAGGTCCTTCCACAATCACTTGTACGTTATGTTCCCAAGCACGTTTTGTAAGTTCTCCTAAACGAACCAATTCTTCGATTTGACATACATCTGTGGCATCTGCTAAACACCCAGGACGACAAGCATCTCCTAAAGAAATCGTCACATCATATTTTTCACAGATATCCAAGATTTCGTCATAATATTCATAGAATGGATTTTCTTCTCCTGTCATAGACATCCACGCAAAGACTAAACTTCCTCCACGAGAAACAATATTCATTTTACGTTTGTGTTTTTTGATTTGATCAATCGTCTTTCTTGTGATTCCACAATGCAAAGTCACAAAGTCCACACCATCTTTGGCATGTAACTCGACTACATCTAAGAAATCCTTTGCGGTTAATGTATTTAAATCTCTTTGGTAGTGAATCACACTATCATATACAGGTACAGTACCAATCATAGCTGGACATTCAGCTGTTAATTTTTGGCGGAATGGTTGTGTATTTCCATGACTTGATAAATCCATAATTGATTCTGCACCAAGATTTACGGCTGCCATAACTTTTTCCATTTCGACATCATAATCTTTACAATCTCTAGAAACCCCTAAGTTTACATTAATCTTTGTGCGTAACATACTTCCCACACCTTCAGGATTTAAAGATTTATGGTTTTTATTGGCCGGAATTACGACCTTACCACATGCGACTAACTCTCTTAGTTCTTCTTCTGTCATTTTTTCTTTTTGGGCTACAATCTTCATTTCTGGCGTAATAATTCCCTTACGCGCAGCATCCATCTGAGTGGTATATGTAGCGCCTGTACTTACTGTACTTTCATTTGTGTTCATTTTAAAATCTCCTTTTCCAAATGATTATTTAACGTGACAAAAAGTGGTGCTCCCATTTTGCCACCAAAAAAAGTGAGCAACCAATATAGGTATACTCACATTAAAAAGACAAAGTATTTCCCTACGTTGGCATTATCCAAATCAGGTTATAGGTCGAAAGTCACACTTTCCTCTCAGCCTGTACTACAAGCTCCCTTTTTTTATTTACATCTAAGTTATACACTAATTCTAAAAGATAGTAAAGGAATATAACGTTTATTTTCGAACTGGCTTTTCTTCTTTATCCCAAATTCCAATCCCAGTAATGGCACAAATCATTGAGAAAATAGGAACGATAAAGATAAACCATGCGTATGGAATATAAGCTGTTGAGCATCCAAGTACGCCCATGACATAAATTGTCGCAACACCCCAAGGAACGATTGGTGCAGATAATGTACCAGAATCTTCGAGTGTTCTAGATAATACTTTACGAGAAATATTCATATCTTCATAAGTCGATTCAAACGTTTGTTCAGTTACGATGATAGATACTGTTTGTCCACCAGCTGTTAAGAAGTTCACGACATAACAATATACTAAAGTGACAAATACTAATACTGTACGATTCTTGATAAATTTTAAAAGAACATTTTTTGCCAAAACATCCAAAATACCAGTAGACGTTATGACAGCTCCCATAACACTGGCAACCATAAATGTCACTAATAATTCAGACATAGAAAGTACACCACCACGATTCAACATAGGATCAACAATGGATACACCTGTTTCAATGCTGAAACCATTAAAGGCATAGTTCATTAAGTCGACAAAGTTTACCCCTTGAAATACCATCGCAAAAGCAGCAGATACAACTACAGCTAAGCCCATTCCTAATAAGGAAGGTAATTTAAATACAGAAATCAAAATAACTAGAATGGCAGGTAAAATCAATAGAATATTGATATTGAAATGTTTAGATAATGTGTCTAAAATCAATTTTTGTTGGGCAAGATCCATACTTCCACCACTATAATACAAGCCGGCAATTGTAAATAAGATCAAAGCGACTACAGCTGCAGGAAGTGTTGTATACTGCATAGAATGAATGTGATCATATAAAGGTACTTTACTTACACCACTCGCTAAATTGGTTGTATCTGATAAGGGCGACATCTTATCTCCTAACCACGCTCCAGAAACGACGGCCCCCACAACTAATGGTACGGGAATACTTGTAGTTGCGGCAATTCCCACCATCGCAAGACCCATAGTTGCCACAGAACCAAAGGATGTTCCTGTAAATTCACTCGTTAGGGCACAAAGGACAAAGGCTAGAGGTACTAAGATCTTCGGTGAAATCACTTGCATACCATAATACATCAATGATGGAACAGTTCCACCGGCCATCCAGATTCCTACAAGCATACCGACCATAATGACAATCAAGAATGTCGGCATACATTCAGCCGCTGTTTTAATAATATTCTGTTCCACTTCACTCCATGGAATATTTAAAAGTTTTGTGGTAATAACCGCAACGATCACACCCGCAAATACAGATAGTGTTGTATTGCATCCTAAGTTGATCATAATGATCAATACGGCAATAATAGCCAAAAATGAAACCACCGCAAATAGGGTTGTTGGCTGTTTTCTTTCTTTATTCATATCAAATTTCCTTCTCTTTCATCTATAACAATTCATCCTTCAAAAAGTCTAGAGCCCCTTTCATTCTTGCTTCTCTAAACACAAATGATTTAAAGCGATGCTCTGCTCCTTTGACAATAATACATTTTGCTCTTTCCTTAAAAATTTCTTTATACTTGTAACTACACTCACACGAAGCTGTAATGTCTTGATCTCCATGAATGGTACAAACATTTTTATCAAACAATGAAGCCTCTTTATAAGGATCAAGTGTACAGGCATCTTGGTAAAATTTAAGGCTCAACTTCAATCCTTCCACATCCGCACATCCATCTTTTTCAATGTTTGAAACGTCCTGGCCACACAAAGTCAAATGTTTTTTCAAGTTGTAAACTAAATCTGGTGCAGGACACCATAACGACAATGCTTGAACTCTTTCTTTACATTGTCCCGCCACCATACTCGCTACGCATCCTCCTAGACTACATCCGTGAAACGCAATCTTTTTAGAATCGACAAAATCTAACGATTCCACATAATTCAACATGGCTTTCGCATCCAGAATCTCACTTGAAATAGTCATATCTTCAAAGCGTCCATCGCTTTCTCCGCTGCCATTCATGTCAAAGCGAACACTCGCAATACCAGCATCACACAATCTTTGAGATAACTCATTATGCACAAAATTTATTTCATTGCGATCATCACAAAATCCATGAAGTAGAATGACCATAGGCACTTTAGAACTTACATTGTCTGGCACATGAAGCATACCTCGCAGTGTCAGTCCATCCCGCTTAATTTCTACGTACTTCTGCATATATTTCCCTCCGTTTTGGGTATAATACCACAAAAAATATAATTTGTTTATATTTTTTTAACACATGTATACATTTTGAATACATCAATAGCCTCTTTGTTCATCAAGAGGCTATTTTTTCTTATATATTGTTGCGCTGTATCCTTCCACTTTTTTACTTTGATACATTGCCATATCGGCTCTGCAGTATAATTCATCAAAGGTCAATTCTTCTTTTCCATCATAAATGCAAGCGCCTAAACTCATTATAATCGGATGATCTTTTATAGATTCAATTTGGATTTGTTTCAAATTCTCAAACAAACGTTTAAAGAAAGCATTGGCACACTTACGATCCGTAACACCTGGAATAAATAACGCAAACTCATCTCCACCAAGACGCATGACTACATCTTTATCACGACATGATTTTTGTAGCGTATGCGCAATCGCAACAATGACCTCATCCCCAGCCATGTGCCCATACGTATCATTAATGGATTTAAATTTGTCACAATCCACTAAACACATCATGCCACTGACTTTGTTGTTTAAAACACGCTCAATCATCTTCTCTCCACTACGACGATTTGAAATTCCCGTCATTGTATCTGTTTGAGCTAAATATAATAATTTGTCTTCTCGCTTCTTTTGATCATCAATACACTCCACACAGTATAGAACATGGAGTAAACTTCCATCCTCATCATAATCAACCGGAATAAAACGGGATCGACACCAGCCAGAAAGCTTACCATAGAAAACACTATCTATGGATTTTTTGCCTTGAAGTCTTTCTTCTAATGTCTCAAGATCCATAAATTCAACTTCTCGATCTACATAATCAGCTTGACAGAATTTTCGATGAATCTTACAAATATGATCCGTAAAATTATCTTCTATATCATAAATTTCATGTTTTCCTAAATACGTTAGAATTTGCGGCTCCATTTTCACAATATGAAAGCGATTGGTTTTCACATTGATATAATGCATAGAAGTATAGATTTGTCCCAAGGCTGAATAGCCACTTAATTTTGCCTCACGTTTGGACTTATTTTGTGAATTACGAATCTTTAAAAAAGAGATGACTAACGTTGCGATCATATCTAAGAATGTAGTTAAACCCAAATGATCATCAATCGGTGGATTGTCCACGCCAAAGAAACCACTGATTTCATTTTTATAGCGAATTGGACATACCACAAGACGCTTAACATTTTGAATCTTTAACGTATTATATGTATACACATGCTCATTTTTTATCGTTTCAACATCACGAATGATCACATTTTCTTTCTTATCAAAAGCTTTGTACCACCAATCGATGATATCCATATCAACGCCTTGTAGATAATCAATTTCACTTTCAATGCCTTGACGGCACCATTCATATGTATTATCGGTCACATGTTCTTTTTTATTATCTTCAAAAATATAAATTCGATCACATCCAATATGTTTTCCAAAAAAACGAATAAACTCATCGATCTGTTCATCCGGTGTATCCAACATAAGCGCAGAACGCAATGCTTCATTGATGACCAATTCATATCGTATGATTGCCTGCATATAGGACCTACCTTTCATTTATTCAATTATATCTTTAACTTGGTTATATTTTAGTTATTTTTTTCGAATAATTACCAATCGCTTCAATTACTTTTTCCATCGCCAAAGGCTTAGAAAAATGCTCAGTCATCCCCACCTTTTTGTACGCTCAATATCATCCACAAACGCATCCGAAACCAATTTTTTATTATATAAAAAAGATACAATACTATTTGTCGCAATCTTTTGTGCAAGTTATTTCGGGTATTGATTTGTCCCAGTTGAAATCAACGGAAACGCAATCGAGTTAAGTTGATATTGACTTGCGAGTTCTAAACTATTTAAGTAACAAGATCTTAGTTTTTCTTCTTCATGATTGTGACCGCCACGCCATACAGGTCCACAAGTATGAATAATATATGTACTTAGGCTATATCCACTTGTAAGACATGCTTGTCCTACTTCTAATCTTTTAAGTCTTCTACAATTCTCGTCCTATTCATTTCCGGCTTGTTGATGAATATAATGATCTAGACCACCAGTCGCATCAAAGCTTGGATTTGTCGTATTCACAATCGCATCGACTTTTAATTTTGTGATATCTTAACGTATGATTTTTAATGGCATAATCTTTTAAACAAGAAAAGAGCTTGATCAAGCTCTTAGTTTCTCAATAAAATCTTCTTGTTTTAAAGGCTTTGAATAATAGAAGCCTTGAATCATATCACAATGCATTTCTTTTAAACAATCCTTTTGTTCTTTACTTTCAACACCTTCGGCAACAACCTTCATATCCAGTCCATGACCTAAATCAATGGCTTGTTGCACAATTTTCTTTCCACGCACTTGGTCTATATAATCAATCAGGCTCTTGTCTAATTTTACAGTGCTAAAGTTCAACTCATTTAATGACGTCAGTGAAGAATAGCCTGAGCCAAAATCATCCATGTGAAGTTTGAATCCTGCTTTTACCAATTGATCTGTAATTTCAAGAATCTTCTCTGAATACAATGTCGCAGATTCCGTTAATTCAATTTGAACACATTCAAACGGAATTTGTTTCTGATTCACAATATCCACATAATGCTCCACGACATCATTAAAATGAATACTGGCACGAGAAAGGTTAACCGAAATAGGAACCATAGGAAGTTTGTTTTCCATTCTTTCTTTTTGGAACTGACAAACATTTTCAAATACATATTCATCCAAATGAACAACTAATCCATCACTTTCAAACAATGGAATAAAGGCTCCAGGTGAAATCAATGTACCATCGGTTTTTTGCCAACGAACCAAAGCTTCAGCACCCACAATATTTTCTGTATTCACATCATACTTTGGCTGATAATACACTTTGAATTCTCTATTCGCAATCGCAGATTTAAAGTCATTTTCCATCTGTCTTTGCGCTAACTGCTTTTGATTCATTTCATCTGTATAAAAGGCCACATTGGTCTTAAAATCTTTGGAGATACTCTTTTCTGCCATCAATGCACGGTCACAAATAATGGGAATAGAAAGGCTTGTATCTATATCTTCATAAATACCCACCTTAATACGAATATTGGGTATAGGTGCTTCTTCAGCAATTTTATTTATGTTCCTGTTGATTCTTTCAACATCCATCTTAACTTTACTGTGGAACAACCCTAACAACTGATCTCCTTCATAACGCGTCAACAAGCCATTCTTCACATAATATCTAAAGGCATTTGAAAGGTAAACCAATACTTCATTTCCTTTCTTTGTGCCATATGTACCATTGATCAATTTAAAATCCGCAACATCTAGGATAACCACATTAAACTTTTCTTCCGTCATAAAATGTGTAAATGTTCTTGCGTGATGATAAAAGGCTTGTCTTGTATATAGACCTGTCAATTCATCCTTTTCAATAGCGGCCAAAGTCATACTTGATTCTCTAAGTTTGATTACACTATCGATTCGACTCTTCACAATTCGCGCATTATAGGGCTTCGTGATAAAATCCACAGCACCTAGACCTAAACATTTTAATTCATCTTCTTGCGAGTTATTTCCAGTTGTCACAATAACAGGAACACTTGCCAACAAGGAATCGGATTTTTGGCGTGATAAGAATTCAAAACCATCACAAACAGGCATCACCACATCCAATAAGATAAGTGATATATCTTTATAGTATTGAGATAAGATATTTAATCCTTCTTCTCCATTTACAGCTTCAATTACATCATAATCATCTTCTAAAGTTTCCTTTAAAATTTCCCGGTTGATTTCATTATCTTCGACAATCAGTACTTTTCTTTTAACCACATTACTAGGCAATGCATTATTAAACATATCAATATTGTTTCTACGAATATCCAAATCTTCATTCGCAAAACCAATGATGATTTGACTTAATCGACCATCTTCCATTACACGCCCAAAGTGTGAGTACATAAAATGAACTTCCGAATCATTTTTAGATTGGTAATGAATATTAAAACGTTCCGTTTTTTCTAACCTAGAAAATAAAGAGTTAAACGAAAGAGCCATTCGTAACATGTCACGATTCTTTTCGTAAACACGATCATCAATATATTGATTCATCGCATCGTTATAACTCGTACATGACGAAAAACCAGGCAACTTCAATGTTTCCTTAAAAGTATGAATTTGTTGATCTTCACAATCCACAATATAGATGTTTTTAAATTCATCGCCTAGTGTTTGATAGATGCGATTGGAATCAAAATCTTTCATAAAAACCTCTTCTAAAACAATAACTTATTTATTACTATTATATAACCAAAACTTTCATTACGCAAACAACCTAAGAAAAGAAAAAAAGTGTCATAAGACACTTTATCATTATTTACGGTTTGCGTTTACCGATTTCATGATTTGACGAATCTGTGCTTCACTAGGTTTACGTCCCATTTGTAAGAACATTGCACGAATCATCTTTTCATTAATTGGTGGATTTTCTTTAATTTCTTTTTCAAACTTCTTACGAGTGAAGTAGAAAGTAACCAAGCCACCAATGATGGCTCCCACTATCGTATATAAAATTGATGCAACCATATTTTAGTCAACCTCACTATCTACTCATCTATTCTACTATCTTTTTGAGGTTTTGACAATATGAATTGACCACTATATTCCGTTAAAATAATGGAAACAAAGATCAAAAGTCCTCCTAAAATCATAATTGGACTTTTCTCTTCATGCAACAATAAGAATCCAAATACATTCGCAAATAAGGATTCTGTACATAAAAGAACACTCGCACTCGATGCATCTGTATATTTTTGTGCCAAAGTCTGAAGTTGAAATGCCAAGAACGTTGCCACTATGATCATATAAGCACAACTCATATACGCATGTGCAGTGATTGTTTGTGGTATCGTTTCTAAACTTAAGGCCAGTGGAATCGAAAGGATAGCCGCAACACTCATTTGTACAGCATTGATCGCAATTGAATTCGAATTTTCTGTCGCATACTCTAAAGATATGATGTGACACGCAAAGAAAAAGGCACATGATAAAGATAAACTATCGCCAAAACTAAATGAGAAATACCCTTTAGATAAGCTTAGACAGGCAATTCCTACAAGACAAACAACACTTGCCGCAAGTTGATGATTGCTCGGTTTCTTTTTCCATAACAGCCATACAATATAGGGTACAAGAACGACGTTGACAGCTGTTAAAAAGGCATTTTGACCTGTATTCGTAAAGAATAAGCCGAAGGTTTGAAACGCAAAAGCTAAGTACATTAAAACACCTGAAATACTTCCACGAAATAAGGCTTCCTTAGAAACCTTTACGTGACTGACTAAACATACAATAATACTAACGATGCTAGCGCCAATAAAGCGAATCATTAAAACAGTAAAAGGATCAAATGTCTGCAAAGCTGCATCGGTCGCGATAAAACCGCCACCCCAAATGGCCGCAACTAAAAGGCATACTAAATTAGCCTGTTGTTTACTCATGCTTTTTCCTCATCAAATAAAGATGGTTGTTCAAAATCATCTTGTTTGACCCAAGAACCATCCGTAACATTTTCAAGTGGTGAGACCCACTCAAACTTGTCTACCTTGCCTAGTGGTGAAGAGAATGTAGCTTGGGCATTCATCAAACTGATTTCTTTTGCCTCAAAACGCATAATATCTTCTGCATAAATTTCAAATGGAGTATTTAAATCGACCACATGTACATTTAATATCACATTCGGATTGGACTTCACTAACTTACAAATACGATTTCCTTTCGCCGGACGATTTAATGGCGCAATCTCCGTTTGTTTCATACGCTTTAAAGAAAGGGTTGTCGTAGAAATTAAGACTTGTTCCTCACGATTTTGACTGACACAAATAGAAGCTACGCAATCATCCTTTGATAAATTCATCGCCTTCACACCTTTGGATTTATTTGAAACCAACGGAATTTGTTCAACCGGATACATCAAGCCATAGCCTTGTTCACTTACTAGAATGACTTGATCATCTGGTTTATAAGATAAAGATACACTAATCATTTCGTCCATAGCCCCAATCTTCATACAAGCCATTGTTTTATTAGAACGTGAAACTTCAAATTCTTTTAATTCGGTACGCTTGATCATACCATGACGACTTGCACTTATGACATGAACTCCTGTTTTAAAGGAATCCAATACATAGGCTGCGATAATTTTTTCACTTGAATCCATCTTAATATAATTTGAGATATGACCACCCAAATCTTTCCATTTTGCCTCTTCAATCTGGTAAACCGGAATATATCCATATGTACCACGGTTTGTGAAGAAAACTAATGTCTGTAATGTATGACTCGCTCCGTAACATACTAATGAATCTGTATCTTTTCGTTGTGTCATGGATTCACTAGAAGCATTATAGCTTCTCATAGATACACGCTTGATATAGCCATCACGCGTAATTGTGATCATACATTCTTCTTTGGAAATCATAGCCTTTTCATCAATTACGATTTCTTTCACTTCATGTACAATATCCGAAAGACGAGGTGTATTAAATTCTTCATTCACCTTTTCTAATTCTTCCACCATGACTTTATGAAGTTCATTTTTGTCGGAAATAATCTTCTCTAATTCGGCAATGTCGCATTGTAGTTGTTTAAATTCTGCCTTTAATTCTTTAACATCTGTATTTGTTAAACGATATAAGCGCATTACGACAATGGCTTCTGCTTGTTTTTCTGTAAAGTCAAAACGTTCAATCAAATTCTTTTTGGCATGGGCCTTATCTTTTGATTTACGAATGATACGAATGATCTCATCCATTACACTTACAGCTTTGATCAAGCCTTCTAATATGTGTGCACGATCTTTTTTAGAGGCTAAATCATATTTACTTCTACGAATCACTACATCTTCTCTGTGGTTGATAAAGGCATCTAACATCATGGCTAATGACATTTGTACAGGTGCCTTATTCACAATCGCAATGACGTTGTAATTGTATGATATTTGAAGATCTGTATTTTTATATAAATAGTTTAAGATCTGTTCATCATTACTATCTTTTTTAAGATCCACGACAATTCTTAATCCCGTACGATCACTTTCATCACGCACATCTAAAATGCCATCGATTTTTTTGTTTAAACGAATCTCATCAATTTTCTTTACCAAGTTCGACTTGATTACTTCATAAGGAATCTCATGAATCACAATTTGTTTAATTGTACGTGTTGGTACAATTTCCACTTTCGAACGAATTAAAATACGTCCACGTCCTGTTTGAAAGGCTTGTTTGATTCCGTCAAGTCCCATCACGATGCCGCCTGTAGGAAAGTCAGGGCCTTTCACAAACTGCATCAATTCTTCTAATGAACAATCGGGGTGTGAAATACGATAAATACTTGCTTGAACCACCTCATTTAAATTGTGAGGTGGAATATTTGTAGCATATCCAGCCGCAATGCCTGTAATACCATTGACTAATAAGTTAGGAAAGCGTGCTGGAAGTACAGTGGGTTCCATCTTTTCATCGGAAAAGTTGGGTGCCCATTCCACTGTATCTTTATCAATGTCCTGCAACAAGAAATCACTGATTTTGGCTAAACGCGCTTCTGTATAACGCATCGCAGCCGCCGGATCGTCATCGATAGATCCATTGTTTCCTTGCATGTCAATTAAAGGATTAGTAATCTTCCAATTTTGTGACATACGAACCATCGCATCATATACAGAGCTATCCCCATGAGGGTGATAATTACCAATGACGTTACCGACTGTTTTTGCGGATTTATGATATGGCTTGTTGTAAGTATTCCCATCTTCATACATCGCATATAAAATACGTCTTTGTACTGGCTTTAAGCCATCTCTTGCATCTGGTAAAGCACGCTCTTGAATAATATATTTAGAATATCTGGCGAAACGATCGGCCATGATATCTTCTAAAGAATTCTTTAAAACATTATGTTTTACTTCTTTTTCTTTCACGCATTTACCTCCTTATAATCATCTTCTAGAGTAAATACAACATTGTCTTCGATCCAGTTACGGCGAAGCTCCGCCTTATCTCCCATTAATTCAGTCACTCTTTTTTCAGCCATCATCGCATTTTCAATGGTCACACAAAGTAAAGTTCTTGATTCAGGATTCATTGTGGTATCCCAAAGCTGAGTGGCATTCATTTCACCAAGACCTTTATATCGTGTAATGGTGTAACCATTTTTTAATTCGGCTTTTTTCTCATCTAATTCTTCATTTGTATATAAATAGTATTCTTTACCCGCCTTGGCAATCCGATATAGTGGTGGCAAGGCAATATACAACATTTCATGCGTAATTAAATCACGCATATAACGATAGAAGAATGTCAATAATAAGTTTTGAATGTGAGCTCCATCATCATCGGCATCGGTCATGATAATGACTTTATAGTAGTTTGAATCTTCAGCCGTAAAATTTGCACCTACACCAGCACCTAAGGCATGAATAATGGTATTTAACTCTTCATTCTTTTCGATAGCTTCAAGACTTGCCTTTTCTGTATTCAATACTTTACCACGCAAAGGAAGAATCGCTTGATATTTTGAATCACGCCCCTGTTTTGCAGAACCACCCGCAGAATCCCCTTCGACTAGATATAATTCTTTTCTTCTGGCATCCTTACTTTGAGCCGATGCCAACTTTCCAGATAACACTCTTTCCGAACGGTTTTTTCCTTTTCCATTACGAATATCGGCACGCGCTTTTCTTGCGGCATTACGAGCTTGAGCTGCCTTGATGATCTTACGTACTAGAGCATTGGCAACCTCTTTATTTTCTTCCAAGAAGTAACGAAGGTTTTCCGATACCACCGTTTCTGTTGCTGGCTTAGCTTCTGGTGTACCTAACTTTTCTTTGGTCTGCCCTTCAAATTGTAGATAATCTTCTGGAATTGTCAGATTGATAACTAATGTCAAACCTTCTCTGACATCATTCCCATCAAATCCTTTATCTTTTTCTTTTAAGAAACCATTCTTACGAGCATATTCATTAAAGACTTTCGTAAAAGCTTGTTTCGCCCCTGTTTCATGAGATCCGCCATCACGCGTACGAACCATGTTTGTGAATGAGAAAATGTTCTCTTGATATTCATCTGTATATTGGAAACATCCTTCTACAATGATCTGGTTACTTTCACCTCTAAAACTAATTGGATCATGCATTGGCGTATGATCTTGATTCACTTCTTCAATAAAGGCTTTTAATCCATCTTCATATTGGTAAACGACTTCTCTTTCTTCTTTTCGCTTATCGCGTACAATCATTTTTAACCCTTTTAATAAGAAAGCATCTTCTTGGGCTCTTTCACAAATGGTTGAATATGAAAAGTGAACCGATTTAAAAATAGACGGATCCGGTTTAAAGGAAACAATACTTCCGGTATGATTGGTTTTTCCTACTTTTTCAAGTTTTCCAATCTTACTTCCCCCATCTTCAAATGTCATACTCCATACATCTTTTCCATCATGTACCATAACTTTGCACCATGTACAAAGAGCGTTCACAACACTTGCACCTACACCATGCAATCCTCCAGCACTTGTATAGCCTCCATGACTTGTAAATTTACCACCAGCATGCAGAATGGTAAAAATAACTTGAAGTGTACTCACCCCTGATTTATGTTTTCCAACAGGCATTCCACGCCCGTGGTCTTCTACTGTAACACTGCCATCTTTTTCTAGTGTAATTGTGATTTCATCACCATAGCCATTTAAAGCTTCATCAATCGCATTATCGACAATTTCCCATACTAGATGATGCAGACCCTTTGAATCGGTAGATCCAATATACATTCCTGGACGCTTTCTTACGGCATCCAAACCTTCTAAAATAACGATACTACTTTCATCATATTGTTGTTTTGGCATACTATCCCTACTTTCCAACGTAATCTTTATTATATCAACAAATCAAAAAAAGTGCACATAAATTCCTGTTAAAACACTTTGAATATACACTATTCATGTCCAATTAAAATGGTGTTAAACTTTAGTTCACATTTAACAAGTTCAATTATCCCAACTTATTTTAAATCTGAACTCATTTAATCGTATGCATTCTTCAAAACACTTGATTGTACCCAAATTCATTATAAAGGGTTTTAATGTCCACTTTTTGAGTTCCAATATACACTTTTAAATCTACATTTTAAATCCGCATTATTTATGTCAAATTATTAATTTTTCCATACAATTCTCGACTAAGTGAATCAAAACTGCTAAAATAAATTCCGAGGTGGAAGAGATGAAAACTATTTTATGTATTTTATTAGGTTACTTATTAGGATCTTTACCCTTCGCATTGATCATAGGTAAAGTTTTCTATCATACAGACATTCGCCAATACGGCTCAGGAAATCTAGGTGGAACGAACGCAGGAAGAGTTCTTGGAAAGAAAGCGGGAATTTCTGTCATTGTGTTTGATGTATTAAAAGTTGTTCTTGCGATTGCGATCGCAACACAAGTATCGAAAGTGGCTGGTATCTGGACAGGACTTGCCTGCTGCATCGGACATTGTTATCCAGTCTTCGCAAAATTCCATGGAGGAAAAGCTGTTAGTACTATGTTTGGCTTCTTATTCTCTACAAGCATTTTCTTATTTCAAGACGCAAGCTACTTACTTGTACCATTTGGCATGTTTCTAGTTGTCCTATATCTATTTAAATATGTATCTTTGGCCAGTATGTGTGCAGCCATCGCAAGCAGCTTATACATTACGGCATTGATGCTAGGATTCAACGTGGAAAGTATTTCAGTTATTGTCACAAGCTGGCTAATGACAGTTCTTGTGATTTACAGACATCGTACAAACATTGAAAAAATCAAAAAGGGTACAGAAAATACAATTTCATGGTTATAGAAAGTTTTTTTAAGAAACTTTCTTTTTTTTATGTCTTTTTCACATTGGGATCGTATCATAGTTGTATGAACTATTTATACTACGAATACAAATCCAGTACTGTTTGCACAGTTAAAGAAGATGAAAAGCTATACTACAAGAGTTTAAGCACGCAAAATTATCTAAACGAAAAATGCTTATTAAATGGATCCACCCTTAAAGGAAGACAAGAAGCCTTTGTCTATCAAATGAAAGTAAAAAAATACATTCCTGTTGTTGTATCCATTTCAAGAAAGGAGATCTACTTTCCCAACAAATCGAAAAAAGCACATGACTGTATCTGGATCAATTATGCCAATATTAAAGACGTCACTTACTTTGAGTCCACTTGCACAATCACATTTCATGATGGCTCCAAACTCAATTGTGAGCATCCTAAACGAATCCAACAAACGCTAAAACAAATTTTTCGCTACCTAAATAAAAATACACCGGATTAACCGGTGTATTAGTGGCAACCTCCACCACATGATGAACAATCATGTGAGCAACTTGATTGTTGCATTTGTTCTTCATGACGAAGTGTATTCACGCCAAGGCCCTCAATACATACTGTGGCATTATCGGCTAAATTCGATACTTCCACAATTGTACATGCTGGGAATGGTTCGTCGACAAAGTTTTTGAATGTATTCAAGAATGCTTCTTTATCCTCGATATTCTTTAAATACACAGTGAACTTCACAACATGGTGAAGCTGTAAACCATAGTTTGATAAAACATCAATAACCTTATTGATAGCTGTAATTGTCTGTTCCTGAATGCTTTCGCCAAGTCCAGTCTGACCACTTAAATAAAAGAAGTCTCCCAATTGAACCATATTTGAAACACAAGATGTTCCCTCTTGTTTTCCTGCTGATTTTAAAAATATATTCATAGTACTAAATTCCTTTTTTCTTCTATTATATAGAATCTATGCCATCTTCTAAAGTGTTTTGCACTAAAATTTCTCTAGGCTTACTTCCTCTTGCAGGACCAATGATACCATTTGCCTCTAAAACATCCATCAATCTTGCCGCTCTAGAATAACCCACAGAGAACTTTCTTTGAATCAAAGACGTACTTGCCTTTCTAGATGCGATCACAAAACGCTTCACTTCCTCATACAAAGGATCGGCCGTAACATTTCCCGCTTCATTTCCTTGATTTTGTAAATCTTTTAATTGAATAAAGGCATCATCATATTTTGGTCTTGCCTGCGATTTCACAAATGCACAAATATTATTGACTTCTTCATCCTTAATAAAGACACCCTGAATACGTCTAGGACTCGTCTCACCATTTGGTAAATACAACATATCTCCATTTCCTAGCAAACGCTCTGCTCCAGCTTGGTCCAAAATCGTTCTTGAATCGACAGATTGTGATACCGCAAACGCAATACGACTTGGAATATTTGCCTTAATAACACCTGTAATGACATCCACACTCGGTCTTTGTGTGGCAACAATCAAATGAATACCGGCGGCACGAGCAAGTTGTGTAATTCTTTGAATACTTGCTTCAACTTCTTTAGCTGCCACCAACATCAAATCGGCCAACTCATCAATGATAATCACAATACGAGGCAATACTTTTAAATGATCATCCTCATGATTTTTGACATACTCATTATATGCCGTAATATTACGAACGCCTAATTCACCAAACAAGTCATAACGACGATCCATCATTTCTACAATGACCTTTAATGCCTTATTGGCAAGATCACCATCCGTAATCACTGGAGATAATAAATGTGGTACATCATTATATGGAGTAAACTCTACTTTTTTAGGATCAATCAAAACTAATTTTACTTCATCTGGCTTTGTTCGCATTAAAATCGAAGAAATAATCGCATTGACACAAACCGATTTACCACTACCCGTAGCTCCTGCAATCAATAAGTGTGGCATACGATTTAATTCGCCATAGACATTATTTCCCATTAAGTCTTTTCCTAAACAGAAAAGCAACTTTTTATCTTTCATAGAATCCGGTATTGTACGCATTAAATCCTTCATCTGAACACTTGTCTTTTCAACGTTTGGAATTTCAATTCCAACACTTGCCTTACCCGGGATCGGTGCTTCAATACGAATATCCTTAGCCGCTAGCCCCATCTTGATATCATTTTGTAAGTTACTGATTTTATTCACACGAACACCAAGTTCTGGTTTGATTTCAAACTTTGTGACACTTGGACCAATATGAATCTGTACAAGCTTAGCCTCCACACCAAATTCATGTAAGATCTCAATCAGTTTTTCACCTTTTTCCTTCGCTGTAGTCACATTCGCATTGGATCTTGATTTTCTTTCCATATCCTCTAAAACATTTAGTTTTGGAAGCTTATAGTTTTTAAAATCCGAATTTTCATCCGCAACATAATGTTTAGGTTCAACCTTTTCTACAGCACCCTCATTGACAACAGGAACTTCTTTTTTAGTCTCTACAGGACTCGGTTCATCATCCACATCCACCATAAAGCTAGGTTTTCTAGGTTCTAAATCACCAATAATCAAAGGCTCATCCATTTCTTTTTCTTCATCCACAACATCTGGTTGTACAGGTTTTACAGGATCGGCATTAATAATTTGAAAACTCGATTCATTTGTATCTTCATCTTCAAAAATAAAGTTTTTACGATCAATCGAAACAGGTGTTTCCTTGATTGGAGCACTCTTCATTACTTTTTTAGGTTTTCTTTCAAAACCTACAATTTTTTCATAACCAAACATTAAGATAGCTAGCACAAAAAACAATAGTACCATTACATAGGTTCCAGAATAATCGAATAATGACTGAAAAAGACATAGCAACAAAGCTCCTGCTAATCCAGAATATGTTTTCAAATGACCCGTAATAATATTACCGGCATTTTCCATAATATATTTTAAGCCATAGCTACCTGGGTGTGGTTTAAACTCTATAATCGAAGAAATCAAACTTAAGCCAAGTGCCAAAAATAAGATTCCAAACATATAACGCTTACGAATCACAGGCTGTTCCTTATGGAAAATAAGAACTGCACACAAGGTAGCATTCAAAATAAATAATCCATTTGTTAAAGCTCCAAATAAGAATTCAAAGAAATGTTTTAAAAAAGCTCCTACAATGCCAAATTCTAAAACGACAATAAAACTAATACATATCATACAAATAAGGAAACACAAACGAAATAAGTTTGAGTGCAACCAAGACGTTTGTGTTTTCTTTTTCGTAGATTTTCTTCGTGTTGTTTTTTTTCTGGCTTTTGCCATACTTACCCCACTTTCTACTTATTTAAGTTTATTTCTAAAATAACCGGTAAAATCATCGGTCTTTTTGCGGTTTGTTTATAAAGATATTTAGAAACCTTATCACGAATCAAGTTACGCGTTTCTAAATTGTCATACGTTTTATTTTCAACCGCCTCGTTGATCGTATCTTCCATAATTTTAGCTACATCACCCGTGATGTATTCTGCATCACGCAAATAGATCAATCCACGACTTTGTACATCTGGACCATTAATGATTTTCTTTGTCTTTGCGTTGATACCAATTGCTAAAATCATGACACCATCCGTACTCAATGTTTCACGATCTTTTAATACGACACCTGCCATATCCCAGTTTTCTTTTCCATCGATCATTGTTTCATGAAGCTCTAATTCCATTGCGCAAGAAACTAATTTACGATTTTCAAAAGTGGCAACCTGTCCATTATCTAAAATGATGATGCGACTTGGATCATATCCCATTTCAACCGCAATCTGTGAATTCATGTGCAACAAACGATATTCCCCTTTGATTGGAATATAGTATTTTGGTTTTGTAAGGAAGATCATCATTTTCAAATCTTCTTTACTAGGGTGCATACTCAAAACATTCTTATCTAAGACGATGATTTCACCCTCTTTTTTGTACATGTCATTTTCCATGCTCTTGAATTCATTTTCAACACCAGGTACAACTGGACTTGCGACCACAATGACATCATCCTGATCAAACACAATCGATTCTAATTCATTGTTGGCAATGTTGTTGATAGTTTTGAATAAAGATTTACCTTGCCCTGAAATGATTACGACAACGTCTTTCATTGAGTTATCAAAATCAGCTGGATCAATCACTAAGGAAGAATCCACCTCATACCCAATTTCTTTTAATCGCCCTACTAAATCACGTAATTCTTTTGAATAGAATACCATCTTACGACGACTTGCCATACAACAATCAATGATTTCCTGAATACGATATACACTTTGTGTATACACACTCACAAAGACACGCTTATTTTCATGTGTTTCTAAAACCTGTAAAAGCTTAGGGGAAATACGATGACTTGGAGAAGTGTGTCCACTTCTTTCTGCCCCTTTACTTTCCTGTAACAAAACCAATACACCTTCGTTACCAAGTTCTGAAATCGTTGTGAAATCGGCACGATATGCATCGTCTAAATCATCATAGTCTTCAATAAATTCACCAGAATATACAATATAGCCTTGCTCTGTACCAATCGCTAAACCAAATGTTCCTGGATACGCATGCGTAATTGGGAAGAAAACAACTCTTCTTTTGCCGATACGCTTTTTATCATTACGCTTTACAGAATGTACACGCACACCTGTAATATGTTCCTGACGAATCATTTTCTGTACTTCTTTTACAGCTAATGGAGCGGTATAAACATCACAAGGAACTTGTTTTAATAAATATGGTAAAGCTCCCATAACATCATCATGACCATGCGTAATAAAAATACCCGCAACACGATTTTTATTTTCAACTAAATACGTAAAATCCTGAATAATAAACTCGATACCTAATGACTCCTTGTTGTCAGGAAATTTGATACCCGCCTCTATTACATAGATGGATTCATCCACCTCCACACAGAATAAATTTTTACCATCTTCATCTAAACCACCAAGGGCAAAGATACGGATTTTTTCAGTTAATGAAGGAATTTTTTCTTCTTTCATATTATCTCCTTTTAAATAGTATTATTTTTCTAAATTATATCACACCGCAACGCCATCTAAAGAGAAACTTTTCGCCTCTGTAATTTTAACTTCTACAAAATCTCCAGGCTGAATATTTTCACCTTTAAAGTTAACTAATTTTTGAGTGTCTGTATATCCAGAATATACCTTTTCATTCTTCTTACTTAAGCCATCCACTAATACGGTAACAGTACGACCCACATAAGCTTTATTCTTTTCTAAAGCCAGATCATTCCATGTTTTATTTAATTTCGCTAAACGCTTTCTCTTTGTCTCCATATCAATCGAGTCATGCATACGGCTAGCTGGTGTACCAGGTCTTGCTGAGAAAATAAATGTAAAGGCATTATCGTATTTACAATAACGAACCACATCTAGAGTGTGTTCAAACTGTTCATCGGTTTCATTTGGGAAACCAACAATGATATCTGTCGAAACAGAAACATTTGGAATTGTATTGACAATCTTATCATATAAAGCTAAGTATGATTCTTTTGTATAACGACGACCCATTAACTTAAGTACATCATCATCTCCTGATTGTAGCGGCAAATGAATAAATGGCATGATATTGTCATATTTTGCGATTATATCAATCATTTCTTCGGAGAAATCCCAAGGGTGACTTGTTGTAAAACGAACACGAGGAATGCCAATTTTAGCAACTTCTTCTAATAATGTCGCAAAATCCTGTTCATTATCCATATCTTTTCCATACGCATTCACGTTTTGTCCAAGCAATGTGATTTCTTTATAACCCTCATCCTTAAGTTGCTGAACCTCTTTTAAGATTTCAGACATCTTACGTGAACGCTGTTTACCACGAGTATAAGGAACAATACAATATGTACAGAATTTGTCACAACCATACATAATGTTGACCCAAGCCTTGAATGTTCCAAAACGGTGTACCGGTAGATTTTCGTAAACCTCTCCTTCTTTAGAGTAAATCTTTACAACTTTTTTACCCTCAACCATACAACTATAAAGCATGCTAGGAAGCTCTTGAATATTGTGTGTTCCAAACAATAAACGAACTTGAGGATATTTCGTTAATAAAGTTTCAACTAAACCTTCCTCTTGTGCCATACATCCACAAACACCAATCACAAGATCTTTGTTTTCGCGATATAAACGTTTGAAGTTACCAATCTCACCCAATACTTTTTCTTCCGCATTTTGACGAATTGCACAAGTATTGATAATTATGACATCACTGCCTTCAGCCGTTTCATTAGGTGCAAATCCTAGCTCATCTAAAATACCAGCCAATGTTTCACTATCACGCTCATTAGCCTGGCAGCCATATGTAGAAATAAAATATTTTTTTCCTCTTCCCATCATACGAGCAGCTTCAGGAATATTAAATGTATCAATACGATCAATTGTATTTGTAGTACGCTTTTGTGCTTCTTTTAAATCGGGTAATACCCATCCTGGTTTTTGTTTCATGTGATCTCCTTTCGAAAAAAAATGCCAAGCACTAAGCTTGGCAAATGTGTTTAAATTTGAATTACTGGTTGATTGCTCCAACAGGGCAAGTTCCTACGCATGAACCGCAGTCGATGCAAGTTCCTTCGTCACAAACTGATTTTCCTTCATCGTCTAATGAAAGAGCTCCTACAGGGCATCCTCCTACACAAGCACCACATCCGATGCAAGCATCTTTATCGATATTTACTGCCATTGTTATTTCCTCCTTGTTTAATAATTTATACTCAAATTATAGCGATAACCAAGTAGTGAATCAAGACAGTTTAGTAAGTGCAGGCTTACCGTAATTCATTTACCAAACTAAAAAATTGAAGTCGGGACTAAAGCCCGACATTTTTATTTTGCGTATTCCTGGGCACGTGTCTCACGAATAACATTAACCTTGATTTGACCTGGATATGTCAATTCAGATTCAATCTTATCACGAATATCACGAGCTAATTTTACACAAGTCATGTCATCCACGTGTTCTGGATTTACAAGCACACGAATTTCACGACCTGCCTGAATCGCAAACGCATTTGAAACACCCTCAAATCCATTCGCAATTTTCTCTAAGTTTTCAAGACGGTTGATATAAGCCTGAGCACTTTCTTTACGTGCACCAGGTCTTGCAGCACTAATTGTATCTGCTGCGATAACCAAATGACTAGTCAAGAACTTAGGTTCTACATCCCCATGGTGTGAGTGGATCGCATTTAATACAATTTCTTTTTCACCATGTTTCTTACAGAACTTGTATCCCAATTCAACATGAGATCCATCTTGCTGCTCAATATTCAATGCCTTACCAATATCGTGCAACAATCCAGCACGTTTGGCAATTTGCTGATTCAATCCAAGTTCAGCTGCCATGCATCCAGCGATATAGGCAACTTCCATAGAGTGCTGCAAAGCATTTTGTCCATAAGAATAACGATATTTTAATGTACCAATCAATTTTACAATTTCACGATCAATACGACCAATACCCAATTTAAAGATAGCTTCCTCACCAGCCTTCATGATCTCTTGATCAATTTCATTCTGGTATTTCTTAACAACATCTTCAATTCGTCCCGGCTGAATTCTTCCATCACGAATCAAGTGTTCCAAAGCTAAACGAGCCACTTCACGACGTACTGGATTAAAACATGTAATCGTAATCAAATCTGGAGTATCATCGATGTTTAATTCAACACCTGTTGCCTGTTCAAAACAACGAATATTACGTCCTTCACGACCAATGATACGTCCCTTCATTTCTTCACCAGGTAAAGAAACAACACTGACTGTCTTTTCTTGAGTTTCCTGCTGAGACATACGCTCAATAGCTAAGGCAATGATATTCTGCGCTTTTTCATTGGCAGTCGCCTTTGCCTCATCCTCTTTATCTTTGATGTATGCAATTGTTTCATGTTCCATTTTCTTTTCCACAATCGCAAATAATTCATCTTTTGCTGCCTGGCTTGACATTTTGGCAACACTTTCTAAAACGACAACCTGTTTGTCGATTTCTTCTTGTAATTTCTTTTCTTTTTCGTCTAATGATGTCAGTTTGTCAGCAACACTTTTCATCTTTTCATTAATCTGACGCTCTTTTTGATTTAACGCTTCATCACGAAAATTCAAGTTATCTTCTCTACGCAATAACTTGTTCTCTAATTCCATTGATTCTTGTTTACGTTCTTTAATTTCTTTTTCAGCTTCTACGCGCAAATCATGAGCCTGTGTCTTTCCGTCTAACACAGCTTGTTTTACACGAGATTCCGCTTCATTTTGAGCTTCTTTTAAAATCTGTTCTGCTTTTTGCTGATTCTTATTTAAACCTGCTTTGGAAAGTCCGACCATACAGCCAGATCCAATCGCAAGACCTGCGACACCAGACAAAACGATCCATAGTACATCCATACTATTTCCTCCTTTTCGTCCTTTGTTCTAGGTAAAACCAAAAATATTATACACGAAAACAGGTATAAAGTCTATCAAGTCAAAGGGCATAAAAAAAGCCCATCAAATCATATAAAATGATTTGTATGGGCGCTTTTCATTTG
>ENA-OPSK01000360-OPSK01000360.1-human-gut-metagenome-genome-assembly--contig:-NODE-360-length-42753-cov-4.923509_pt1 | contig 42753 bp, 38 predicted proteins | sample MGYA00241807_ERZ501905 | MGnify/ENA primary metagenome ERZ501905 (study PRJEB25962, sample SAMEA2042111) | human gut metagenome | biome: human gut; feature: human-associated habitat; material: faeces...
CCCAACCCTCACTTTTTGATTTTTAAGCCATGAAACCGAGAACGAAATTTGAAAAAACGGTGGCAGCCTCCAACGAGAGGCTGGCCGCCATCAGCTCAAAAGCGGTTGATTGGGCTATACGGAACGTCGTGAAACATATTTCTTTCCGCACATCGGGGCATAAATGCACGTGTGGCGATTGTGGAGGGGAGTTTGACTATAAGGGAAAAGGAAAGTCTGCACGTTGCCCCCACTGTGGACACCGTTTGCAGACGGTTGATACGTTGGCACGCAAGAATAAAGAGGCATGCTACTTTTCCACCCTTGAAGCGGTGGACGGTATGCAAGTGCAGCGTGTGTTCCTGCTGACTGTCAACTACAGGAAAGGCAAGCCAATGGAAGCCTTTTGTAACGAGGTGTGCCGTCTGTGGCTTGACAGCAAAGGAAAGACTGCCGTCACTTCATTGGCAAGGACTTTGGGTTATTACAAGGACAGCTTCAGTTGGGCTTCATCCATCGAACTGAGGAGCATGACAGATGTTCATTGGGTTATCTCCAATACATACGTCTATCCTTATTATTCCGTCATACCTAAGCTAAGACGCAACGGTATGAAGGGCAGACTTCCCGATACCCATCCCATGCGTTTGGCGAATGCCTTGCTTTCCGACCATCGTATAGAGACGATGATGAAAGCCAAGGACTTACAAGCCGTAGCGTATTTTATCAGCCATCCTCACGACCTTGACAGGTTTTGGCAGTCCTACAAGGTAGCTGCAAGACACCATTATCAACCGGAGGATTATGATATGTGGTGTGACACCATCCGGCTGCTTGACAGATGCGGACGGGACATCCATAACACAAAGTACATCTGCCCCAAAGACCTCAAAGCCGAGCATGACCGTTGGTTGAGCAAGATGAACCTCATGGAGGAGAAGCGCAGGAACAAGGAACGGATGGAGAGAGCCAAAAGACACGAGGCGGACTTCTATAAGAACAAGTCTTGCTTCTTCGGCATCGTCATCCGTGACAATGACATTGAAATTTCTGTGCTTGACTCCTTGGAGGCATACAAGGCGGAGAGCGAAAAGATGAAGCACTGCGTGTTCCAATGCGAGTATTATGCAAAGACTGATACCGTTATTCTGTCGGCTCACGACCGACAAGGCAACCGTATCGAAACCGTAGAGTTCTCACTCACAAAAGGAAAAGTGGTGCAAAGCCGTGGCGTGTGCAACTCCAATACGGAATTCCATGACAGGATTATCAAGCTGGTCAATGACAATGCCCACCGCTTCTTGGAGGCGAAGGTTACAGCATAAGTTCCTGATATGTGTTCTGAACTCCGACTTGCGCCGTGAGGCGTGGGTCGGAGTATTGTAGACCTTTACTCAAAATTCGAGTTGCTGTCGCAACTGTAAAGATGATGAATGGCTGTTCGGTATCAAAGGTTTTAATCTTTGTCAAAGACTTCTCCTGAAATAGATACGATGTCATCTATCCGTAGGATGTCTCCATTCTCCAGTTTAATAGTTCGCTCATATTCGTTGAAAGATTTTATAATGCCGGTAACGGTTTCGTATTTTCCGCCACTCTTTTTATTATCTGGAATAAAATAGATGAAGGTATAGCTGTCCCTTTCCGTGATATTTTCAAGTGCTTGGTTAAGGCATTGCGACAGTTCTTCCATTTCGTCAGAAGAAAGCATAGTTCTTGCGTCTGTCAATCTTGTCGCCTCTGATATGGCATCATCATAGCCGACGAGAGCCGCAAAGGGAGCGAACTGAGCGGCACGGTTTTCCATCGGCATAGGTCTCCTGTTTTTGGAAACATGGTGAGGCAGGTTTATTATATCTTCATATCTACTCATGGTGTCCTCCTATCTGCTGGTTGCGTTCCTTTTATGTAGCCCCTTCTGAATAGTTCAGGCCTGTAAGAATAGAGTTCTTACCGAATTTCTTTTTTATTTGGATTACTGCCTCCTGACGGCGACGCTCCTTAGCCAGTCTTTCTTTCTCAGCTTTCTCTCGTTCCATCTTTTCATAATCAGGAAACAGGTCAAGCTGCACAACATTATTTACAGGCTTCACTTCCACTTCACTGACAAGGTGGTTTATTGACAAGGTTAGTCTTCGCACCAATAAATCCGGATTAATGATACGGTCAAATAGCTCTCCTATTTTCTCCATGAGAATCTTTCCCGAAGAGGTCGGATGTTCTATATTGGTAGTGCCGTGCGCATGAACCGGAATTTTCCGGCCATAATGGTCTGTGGTAGTATTGCCTTCATATATGCCGTTGGATAATGATTCTATGTCATAGCCTACGGTGAGGACTATCTGGTCTGTCAACAGTTTCTTATCCACAAGTTCAAGAGAAACGGAATGTGCCATTTCAAGCACTACGATACGGGCTTTCTCGACTGTATAGGCTGACTGGAGAACCTGCCCACTGCTCATAGAACGTGTATCAGGGCGATAGGCTCTTACCAAATCCATTGTCACAGGTTCCCATCCCCATGCGTGGTCAATAAGCAGTTCTGCATTAACTCCGAACAATTTGTACAGGAAATCTTCATGTTCCAACGAGCAACGGGCTATATCTCCCATAGTTATAATACCATATTGAGTGAGACGATTTGCTATTCCACGGCCTACACGCCAGAAGTCTGTCAGTGGAGTATGCTCCCAAAGCTGCCGACGATAAGACATCTCATCAAGTTCCGCTATGCGCACTCCATCCTTATCAGGCTGCATCTTTTTAGCTACAATATCCATGGCTATCTTACACAGATACATATTTGTTCCAATGCCGGCAGTAGCAGTAATACCCGTTTTAGCCAGCACCTCACGAATCATCTTCATGGCCAGTTCATGAGCCGTCATCTTATATGTGGAAAGATAGGGTGTTGCATCAATAAACACCTCGTCGATGGAATAGACATGCACATCTTCTGGATCAACATAGCGCATATACACCTCGTAAATACGTGTACTGTATTTGATGTAGTGAGCCATACGGGGCTTGGCCACAATATAGTCTAAGGCAAGGTCATTGTTTGAATCAAGCTTACATTTTGAATAGGATTTTCCCTGATGCCCACGTTGTCGGTTTACCTCACGAACCTTCTGTACCACTTCAAACAACCGTGGTCTGCCGCCTAAACCGTACTGCTTCAAGGCAGGGGAAACAGCCAGGCAAATCGTCTTCTCCGTCCGTGTCGGGTCAGCAACGACAAGGCAGGTATCAAGCGGGTCCAATCCTCGTTCCACACATTCCACAGAAGCATAGAATGATTTCAAGTCTATGGCGATATATTGTTTTAGAATCTCTGAATCCATACTAAAAGTATAACCTTTATAGAACCAACATACATAGTAATATAAGAATTGCAGATATAGCTATCCACATCCATATATTTGTGCCTTTCTTTGATTTAAGCTCGGACATAGAATGTTCGAGTTCTTTTGCTTGCTCTTTTGCGTGATTAAGCTCTTTCAAAGTTTCTGCATTTTGCATGGTAGCCTTTTCCAAACTTTTTTGTAACAGAGTATTCGCATCTTGCATCTTAGTCAGATTCTTGCCTAAGTCTTCCTGCTGTTTTTGATGAATTATTTGAAGCTTTTTCTGGCTCTCATTGAGAGTTTTTAGCTGTTCTTGTAGACTCTGGTTCTGCTTTTGCGCAGCCTCAATTTGTTCTATATGTTTTTTATTTGCTATCTGCTGTTCTTCATCTGCTTTCTTTTGATTCTCTGTCAGGACACGAAGTTTATCTTGCAGTTCTTTGTTTAGTTTATTAGCGGCTTCTACTTGCTCGTTATGCTTCTTTGTTGCTATTTCTTGTGCCTCAGTTGCTTTCTTTTGATTTTCAGTAAGCACACGCAATTTCTCCTGCAATTCTTTGTTCTGTTTATGCCCGGCATCAATCTGTTCTTTGAATTGTTTTTTTATCTGTTCTGTTAAAATTGCCCTTGAATGCGTTTTCTTTTCATTGGCACTTTCTACCATTTCTGAAAAATATTGTCCTAAGCCATTTGGTGTAGGAGCACATTTATCTACCAGTTGTTTGATAAACAACTTTTCCTCCACATGGCCAATAGCTCCGATTATAGGTGTCTTTAGTTCTATAATTGCAGCCAATACTTTAAGGTCATCCAATTTCTCGATTCCTCCACCACCGCCTCTTACAATAGCAATTATATCATATTGTAATTTATCAACCTTTTTAAGCTGTGTCACTAACTCTGCTGAATTAGAGAAACTAACCCTGTATTCTTCAAAATCAATAGCAGTACGTGCAGCATTAATACCTGCCTCAAAATCACCCATAGTAATTGAAGTTTCAGCGAAAATTAGTGCTATCTTAGGACGTCGGTCTGATAATAGCAAATTTTCAATGATAGTATCGACATTCTTAAATCCTATTGATGACTTCTTCTGCCTTAATTCAGACTGTTTTATTTCATCCTCACTTATGGCTTGCTCTTTTACAATTTCAATGCGACTAACATTTAGTACAATTTGAATGAATCCTTTTGATGAGATATTTCGATTTAGTACGCCGCCTACACTTACGAGATTTCCGTTTTTCAAGTTCTCTCTCTGTTGTTGGGTTAGCCGTAGTGTGAGTTCTTCTTGACTATCTTCATCTCTTAAAGAGTCATAGCAATATGCCCAATTCCCTTGTTTTTGATTTGCCAGATAGATACCACGCAGATATACAATCTGAGCATTAACAGATTGTCTTGCTAAAACGGAATTGAATATACCAATAATTTCCGATGGCTTATAAATGTTCTGTGAAACAGAAGAGGACTCTTGTTTTATGATTTCATTCATATTATTCTACGTATGGCTTTGGATGATAAAAACAGACAGAAATTAATAGGTAGCATATTGTTACATGGTTCGTTATTCCCATTATTATTCCCCTTTGTTAGAATACCAACAACTTCGTTACCTATAATGGCTGGACCTCCACTACAACCTGCTTTAAGATGTGTGTTTGTTAATGCCCCAAAATAATTTTCTTGCTTATAACACTCTACAAAAGCATCACACTCAATTAAATCAAACCCAGACGTACTTGTTTTGAAACTTATACTCTTTAATTTCATTCCACTTTCAATAACGCCATTGTACAGTTTAAGTTCGCTTTTCACTTCTGGCATGGAGAATACTGCAAGGTCATATTTGGAGGCATCCTGTTCATTTACTTCATAAAACGAGGGCTGCGTAAGATAACGTTTCCTTTTTGATAAAAAAATAAAGGGATTTTCAGAATCCCTTATTACGTGCCCAGGAGTAATGAAATACCCATCAATTAGAAAACCACAACCATCTACGTAGTTGGTGTTTTGAATTGGTAATATGTATTGTAGTAAACTCATTTCAAATCATTAATTATATCTATTATCGCTTTTGAATGTAAGTTTTCGTTTTTCCCCTGTGGGTGTTCGGAACAAATCATAATTGTATTCTTAATTAAGTAAGCTGTAGATTTGTATTCTCCCCATGATTTACATTCAATGGCTTGATCGTAATTCTCATGATTTAGATATGATAGAAAATCCTGAACCCAGTTTTCACCTGTTAGGAATACAATTATCCTGGGGGAAAGTTGTTCAATCTCTATTTCCAATATTTTTAGACAAGTTTCTAATTGTGCGTAATACAGTTCGTTGTTTGGATTACCTCCATTGAATGGGGCGACCTTGCAGACATTACTCCATGCTATATAGCTTGACCAATCTTCTGGGTAATAATATTCAGAGACTCTTTTTATAACCCTCCAAAATGCAGACCGACGTGAATTGTAACCATTATTATTTCCCTCAGAGTTTTCTACCCACTGCATCTGGTCATCTCTATTAAAGATCCTATCAGCAGTATTCCCAAATAATACATCAATATCTTCTTCGTCAGTAATCCATCCATTTGTAGCTCTTCCTACAAACAGAATGCCGGCATGTTCACTCTCTGGAAAGTTACGTCCCCATTGCATACAGAAAAAAGCCTTGGAATATGAAAAACCTTTTACAGATTGTATAAGGCTCTCATATAAAGGATATAATCTCCTTCTTAATGTTTTTGCAAATTCTGCATTCATATGTTATCTATAGGTTGTGAGAATTCTCTTTCATGTCTTGTTTTTCCAATGGATAAACCTGCTATTACTTTTGCACCTGATCCTTCCAAAAGTCTCTTGAAATTTTCCATTGATCTTCCAGATGTAATTACATCGTCAAATAGTATAACATATTTATCCTTAAAATAATCCGAGTTTATACTAAATTGGGCTTGGGCAACTCCTCCCAAATGTTTAGCCTCACCTTCATTCAAAATGTAAACATAATCATAGCCATTTTTCATGCCGGTCAAAGAACAAAGATTTTCAGAAAAATCTTTGTATCTTCTTTCCGTTACAATTTTCTTGGATGACGGAATGCAAACAAGTGTTAGTTTAGAAGCTCTGCTTCCAAAAAACTTATTTATTACTCGCCTTAATAAAGGAAGAATTTCATTCATAGATCTTTTATGCCTGCTCTGGATTTCTAACTCAGATTGTGGCCTATTGGGATTTGCCTTAAAATCCCAGATTAAATTTCTTATATCCCATTCCCTTTCAGATGCGTCCCAGTCGCAAGTCGTAGGATAATAGTAATAGAGTGAAAAGCAATGAAGAGTAGAACGATTGGGTTGTGGCCACGAAGATACATAAGACTTTAAATTACTGATGTCCTGTTGCCGTTTGTATTCTTCCAAACGTATTCTTTCTTCTTCTAATTTTCTAAGTCTTTCAGCTTCTTCCGCTTTTCTTTTTTCCTCTTCAATGCGTTTCTTTTCTTCTTCCTCCCGCTTAATTCTTTCAGCTTCTTGTTTGGCTTTTTCTTTTATTTTCCTCTTTGTGGCATTTACAATTTCCTCTTTTTCAAAGCCTTTTAATAGAGAAATGTACACTATATCCGTATAACAGTCATAGCGACCTTTCTTTAAGCAATCTTTACGGCAGTTTCTTTTGAGGTTGATTAATGTCTGACAGTTTTCTTTCATTCGACTGACAGTAGAAATCAAATCAATAACGACATAACGAACTTGATCCTCAACAGAAATGGGCGATGGATTGATAAATCCATACGGAATACCTCTTATGTTGAGTTGTTCCATTAAATATTTAAAATGATAGTTTGCTACATCCTTTGTCAAAAGTTCGTCAATGGCAAATACTATTTTTATATTCTCATCTTTTTTATAAATCTCACTTAGTTTTCCTATAAAACCTAATAAATCATCATATACTCTTTGGATGAAATAACGCTGCTTTCTATAAAATTGAGGCAAATTTTCCTTATTGCTTTTGTAGGTAGGAAAATAACTTAAATCTACGCCATCAACCTCGCTATATCCCGAATTGAATAAATTCCATACCTTGTATGGTCCGCTTCCTTTTTCACCGTTTACTTTTAAAATTTCAAATGGTATCTCATAAATGTAGCACCCGTAATCTGAAAGTATTTTAGGCATAAGTTTTCTACATTCTGCAGCATATTCCTCTTGTGAATGTATCCATTTTTCATAGAAGGAGGCTTCATCGGCAGATTTTTCAAAAAGACAAATTTCGTCTTCACGCTCTACGATCTCATATATTGATAAATCAGCACTATTTTTTCCATCATCATATGTATAATATCTTTCAAGGGCTGGTAGTCCTTTGGGGTATTTCTTTTTTAGTTGATTATACTTTCTTTGTGCAACATCTAGTTTTTGTATTTCATCTATCTTATGAATAATTATTTCTTTGTCATTTCCATATGTGTTTTGACATTTGTATGCGGAAAGGCCAAACGGATATTGTTTTGCGATTTTAGCATACTCTTCATCTATGCATTTCAACGCATAAGCATCTAACTCGCTTAAATGGAGGCACAAATATTCTATATCACTTTGACTACGATGTGAAAATACCAAGAAACTTTCATGATATTTTTTTCGCCTTTCATTGGCTAAAACTTCATCTTCATATTGAATCCGTAAATCTTCCTTTCTTAGCTCAGCTTTAATACGATCTTCATCCATACGCAACTCGTTAATATGCAAATAAATTTTCTCGTATTCTTCTTTGTCTAGATTGTCTATTGAACGAGGTGCGGTTCTATTTATATGTTCTTGAGGAATGCACTTTTTTTGAAATTCTCTAAATCGAATTAAATCACTGGAATGAAAGGATTCCCATGCTATTTTCATTGGATTTATAAGAGGGTCGGATTTCTCTCCTTTTTTCAATCTTGCTTCATTCTCAAGGCGAATAGCATATTTGCTTTTCCTGTTACCAGGCAATGTTACAGAAACTCCGGGTATATCATTAAGCGAAAGTTTTTTTACTAACTCATAAAATGCGTGTGGATATAGAGAAGCGGCTTGGATAACATCTTGCCTACGCTTGTCATACGCCTTTTCTTCAGCAATTATTTTCTCAAAATCCAAAATTTCTTTTTTATGATTTACAACATACAATTTGTCATTATATGTTGGGCGGAGGTCAAAACAGCTAGAAAGAGTGCCTACAATCTGTTTGCCCCGCCATCTGCGAAATGCTTCAGAGTGGTTATTTACCAAATCATTGTATGTAGAAATAACCTCAGGATTAAGGAAGCCCAGGATACTATCAAATACACCCATATTGATTATCTTATCAAGGTTAATATCTCATCAGGTCTAACAATTGCATGAGAATAGCCTGATTGTAGCAACTCGCTCTTTTCTTTCGTTCCCCAAAAACAAGCCACACTTTCAATGCCTGCAGCATTCGATGCCTGAATATCAATGACTCTGTCACCAAAAGAGATAGCTTTTGAAGCAGGGATTTGCATAAATTCAAGGGCTTTTAGCATCGGAGCAGGATGCGGCTTTATTGGCTTTGCATCATGATAACTCACGATGTATTGGGCTGGAATATTATAAAAAGCTATTAGTCGCTCTATATAAGGACGTGGGGATGTACTGACAATGGCTGTTTTAATGTTATGCTTACGGATAACTTCTAAAACATCAGCCATGCCTGCATACATTGATGTTTGGGGAATCAAGTTATATACCTGACTCCATTCCCTTTTATGTCGTAGTTCTTCTAAACATGTGGTATCAACCAATGTCAAGTCCATATCGAAAATTATACTTCTCATAATCATTAAGTCATTGTTACTAATTTGGCTGGTTGTTTTTACCTGCCGACAATGGATTTTATTCTAATCAATATTCCAGTACGCATCTGGATCGCCATCAAATACATCATCTATATCTTGATCACTCCAACCTTCAACGTCTTGCGCATATGAGCCGTTATACCTTTCATATGTTTCTTCCTCATAAGGGTCATAGTCTGGCTCCTCATTATACGGTTCTTCATAGCATGAGCTGTAATCAGGATTGATCGTGTGTGCCAAAAAGAGACCTGTCACATTTTTTGCACCAAGTGATTTCAATTTATCTGCTGTTAAATTGAATGTTGTGCCTCTTGTGATAACATCATCTATTAAAAGAATATTCTTGTTCACGATTCCAGTTCCGTCAAATCCAAATGATTCAATTGGATTGCCGGTTTTTCCTGTAAGATAACCTGCATCTTTGTCATATTTATTAAATATGGCTTTTTGCTCAACAGAATATCCTTCTTTTCGGATAGCATCTGCTAACTTAGAAAATCTTATGGATGTCTTATGCTCTGTAGAACCAGGAATAAAGCAAACTACCCATTCGCTCTTTGAGTTGCCGGTAATCTCTTTTATTTTATCGAGAAAACTTTTCTTAATACTTTCTGAAAGTTCTCCATTTTTGAAAGCATAGACTATTTCTCTATCCTGCTCCTGTTGAATGTCAGCACTATATCTCTTTGGAAGATATTCTTTAAGATAATAATAATTGTACATATCCAACTGTTTAATGATTCGTCTTTCTCGTGATAAAACAATAAACTCAATAATGACCTTTACTAAAAAAGTGATTGTTGCTGAACTGGATTGATACTCTTATGAGCCTTTTCAATGATAGAACAGGCATCATCTATACCAGTAGAACGGAGAGCGTAAGCCTTCTGTTCCTTCACAAGTTTAATGTTACCTTGAACTTTTTCATTGGAAGTGTCTTCATCTGTCTTATACTCTACAGCAAAAAGAGGCTTTTTGGACTGAATAGTTGCATTAACAGCGTGCATAGTACCACCCTTTACACCTGTTTGGACTACGACAGTAGCATAAGATAGGCCGGCTTGCAATCTATCTCTTGCAACCAAACCGTATCTTCCGCAACTTTGGCCAACAGGGTATTCACTTAATAGCAAGCCTCTTTTTACAACGATCTCCTTTGCCAAATCGAGGTTTTCTTTGGGATATATTGAATCCCAATCAAGGCCATTTGCCAGAAATGCAGTAGTAGCTCCTCCTACGGCTAATGCACCCTGATGCCCAGTAGTATCGCATCCGATGGCAAGGCCTGAGACGATGTTATACCCTCGTTTGGCAAATTCACCAGAAAAATGTTTTCCTGCCAAAATGCCATTTCGAGTAGGCTCTCTGGTTCCAATGACAGCAATTCCAAGCTTTTTCAATACATCAAGATTACCCCTGTAATAGAGAAGTATGGGCGGGTCTAATTTGCCTTCTTCGTTTACGCAAGATTTCAAGATCTCTGGGAAAATGCTTTCATAAAAAGATATTATGCCAACATCTTCACTTTTACATTTTGAAATAATACGTAACGCTACTCGATGTGCATCTTCCAAGTCATCTGCAGTAATGGATTGCAGCTTTTTCACTTTTAGACTTTTCCAAAATTTGCACAGGCTTTCCATTGTCGTAATGTGAGTGTCTGCTTGATCTGCAATTTTGAATATCGTTTTATTACCAACTCCATCTAACTGTTGAAGGGTAAGAATCATTTCTGTTGATAATGCCATTATTCTATATATTTTAATGTTAGAATTTCAGTTTCGGAAGTGAGTTGACTATGTCAACTGTCTGAACCGAAAGATTTATTACCGAGAGAAGGAGGTCATAAATGTAAGTAGGATTCTTATGCTCACGACTCCACTCATTAGGATCATTTATAATGAGAGATTTTGAATCCTGAGAAACAGCATATCGCTCCATAATCCATTCTATCGCTGATTTACCGTTGACTATATATTCATAGGCTTTCGCCGGAATATTCTCTATAGTAATATGATCATTGTAAATAATACGTGATTTATCAGGAACAAGTTTACCTTTTTCATTCCTAACTTTGGGGAATGTCATCTTATCTACAAAGAAATGGCTATACTTGGTGTAAGCAAAAGGCTTTTCAGCGGAATCTTCCTCAAATACAGCATCAGCGACCTTTGGAGTAACATCGGGACAGGGTGGAACTTGCTCGTAATTCAAGTGCAAATCAGCAAGAGCTTTCCCTGCCTTATAGAAAGCCATGAAGTCCTCCACATTGTCAACGATGGGAATACGTGGAAGAGATTTCTTAAGGTCAGCTGCAAAACGTTCGCGGTATTGCGGAGAATGCAAGATACCATAGACATAATAGAAAATATGCTCTTTAGTGATAGCCTTGGAATTGCCGAAGCGTTTACGCACTTCTTTTAGAATCCAGTCTGTTATGCCATCATGTCTTTTATAACGGTCTTTTGATTCATCTGTGTCAAAAAGCGAGCCTTGAATGTCTTTTCGCTCTTCATACCAATAAAGAGGAAAACATTGGCTTTTGCCGATGAGTTCAAGATCTGGTAGTTGATCAGTAATTATACAAGAAAAGTCCTTTGTTACACCAATACCACTAACACAAATTAATTTGTTAGAAGTGATGCCCGTAGGGAATAATCTTAGTTGCTGATATGTACGCTGAATTAAATCTTTTTGAAAAATAAAATTTTGCTTAGTAAAAGGTCGATAACAGGATTCTACAAACCGCGAATAGTCTAATTTGAATATCTCCTGTTTTTTTGCAGAGTTCTTAAACATATCTGTCCATACTATTTTTGTAGGATCAGTTTGTAATTCATAATTGGCATTTAATGCTAATTTCATACGCTCCGAATTATAGAACGAAATCAATGATTCTATTTTATTGCATAATGATTCTTTTGAAAAATCATACAAAAAAGTATCCTTATTGGTAGCAATACCTAATGATAAGGTAGAAAAGAAAGATTGCTCGTCTATTTTGAACTTCTTCTCAGGGGCTACTGGAATAAGCTGGTCAAAAATGCCATCGCGTTGATTTATCCAATCATGTTTCTCTGTTGGATTTATAACTTCCCAGTCAAGTGTACGACCATGTACCGACTTGAATTTTTTGATAAAGTTTAGCTTCTGTTCACGAGTCAGATAATCTCCTATATCATGATAGTGGATTGTAGCAGCTTTACTATTTTTCGCAGGATTCTTAACAAGAATTGTAATCGTTATAGGTGTACGAGAACCTCCTCCAAAAATCTTTCCACCTTCTTTGCGAGATAATTCCCCACTTGTCCGTTGATTTCCTCGAAGATTTAACACATAAATGTCCGTAAATTCAGATTCAAGACAGGCACGGAAACCATCTTGAGCATTACCGTCAAGCCATGAACCATTACTAATAAATGCCACTATGCCTCCATCTGAATTGTCTGCAATACGGTCAGTAGCCCATCTAAAAGCTTTAATATAACTATCATATAATGCTTTCGTCAAATTAGCTGAGGATTTTGCTGCATAAGTATCAGAAACTCGTTTATCCAATACGGGATAAGTCATATTTGCAGCATTATCATTTGCAGACTTTTGCCCTATCGAATAAGGAGGATTTCCAATGATAACACGAATTGGAGCTTTCTTTTGGCGCAAAACTCCTTCTGAATTTTCTTTGAAAAATTCTTGTGAAAGTGATTGTTGTTTGGTTTCTGCAAGTTGGAAAGTATCTGTTAAGCAAATTCCGTCGTAGTTCACATAGTGATCTGGCTTCATCAGGTCATGATATACTGCTTCTATATTTACATCGGCAATGTAATAGGCAAGCAAGACTATTTCATTGCAATGTATTTCATTGCGATACTTGCGTTCCATGTCTTCGGGTTTAATAAGTCCTGACTGGAGTAGGCGTGTGATGAATGTACCTGTTCCTGTGAATGGATCAAGAATGTGTACATTTTCATCTGAAAGGGATGTGTTAAATTCCCGTTTCAAGATGTCATTGACAGAGTGAATGATGAAGTCCACACATTCAACTGGCGTATAGACAATGCCGAGTTTTTCAACAGTCAGAGGAAATGCACCTTTGAAGAACTTCTCATACAGGTTCTTGATGATTGTTTGCTTTCCTTCCAAATTATCTATATTACCAACATTAACGCGCACGGATTCGTAAAAAGATTCAAGCTCAGTGGTATCTTTCTCAAAGCCACCAACAGTTTCCAGCTGCTCTATCATTTTGTGCATAGAGTGGCTGACTGCATTGTTGTTTACGAAGTTATAATCCGCGAATAAAGCATCAAAAACAGGTTGAGAAATTAGGTGCTGTGCCAACATTTCAATAGCTTGCCCCTCATCCACGGATGGATTTAGGTTGTTCTGCAAGCCTTTCACGAATATATCAAATTCGGACTTAATTGCAGGCACTGTAGATACGAGCTTAGAAATTCGTTCTATGAATTTCTTTGCGATAAGACCTACCTTTTTAGACCAATTTTCCCAATAAAGCCGATCTCCACATTTTTCAACAAGTTTGGCATATATGCCGGATTGCATCTCACCAAAGCGAAGTTGTAATTGGCGCGCAACTTCGGCATCTTCAATGTGCTGTGCATCTTGTTGGTCTTGCTTGTCTGAAATTGCATTATGACCTATGCCCGGCCCTCCAACGACAACTTTTGATGTCCTGTTCTTGTTGAGTGCAATTTTGTTGACTTCTGCATTAAAATGGTCATCATGTGAACGAAGTGCATTGAGAATACTCCACACTGTTGAAAAATAAGTGTTGTTATTCAATGCGTCTTCTGGCTTAACGTCTGATGGCACTACTATGGGAATAATGATATATCCGTACTTTTTTTCGTCAGGCTGTCCCTTGCGGAAATTTCGCATGACGCGGCCAACCGACTGTACAACATCAACTTGTGAATTGCGTGATGAGAGAAATAGAACGGCATCAAGAGCCGGTACATCTATACCCTCGGAAAGACAACGGACATTTGTAAGTACACGGCATTCATTTTCACCTATATTTTCATCTGCAAGCCATGCCAGCTGCTCATTGCGTGCTTGTGAGTTCATAGAACCGTCGATATGACGTGCCTGTACTTCGACAACATGCTCTCGCTCTTCTGTACTAATGGAATCGCGATACTTCTCGCAGATAGTCGGTAATACTTCTGCTGTATTAACCGAAGTACCGGGTGAATGATTGTTTCCAATGGCGGAGCAGAAAGCGATAGCTCTGTGCATCACCGTTGGATCTGCATCCCATGTTGCGTGTTTATCACCACGGATGATTTTGGAAAGGCCATTTACAATACCGATTAACTTTGATGTGTCGTCAAAATTTAATTCGACATTATTAGGGTCTTTTATATCTGAAAGGATATTGTCTGGTAAGTCATCCTCATTCACTGTAAGTACAAGAACTTTGTAGTCCGTTAAAAGTCCATGCTCAACTGCGTATGAGAAATTAACTCTGAAAAACTCTTCTCCGTAAAGTTTAGGGTCGTCCATAGAGCAAAGTATCGCATCTTTTTCGGATGCTTTAATCTTTGCGGATTGCCCATACAAACGAGGGGTTGCAGTCATATAAAGGCGTTTGTTGCCTTTGATATATTCAGCATCATGTATTTTCGTAAAGTTGCTTTCGTCTCTATCTGAAAGTTTAACTCCAGTTGTCCTGTGTGCTTCATCGCAAACGATAAGGTCGAATTTTCCATACGTTCCGGCAGTTTCTTTGAGGATTTCATGTTGGGCTGCATGTATAGCCTCTATGGATTGGTATGTTGAAAATACAACCGTCAGTCCGTTATGGTTCCTATATAATTTCAACTGCTTTGCAATGCTCTTGGGGTTTGTCGTAGCCGGAACAGCAAGGTCAACAACACTGTCTTGCGTATCATCAAAGTCTTTCTTAATTTTTCGTGAAGCACGACTATCCGAACAAATACAAATGCCCTTAATGGGATTTACTGCATCTGCACACCAAGCATTCAGACTTTGCCCTAAAAGAGAAATAGAGGGCACCATAAAAAGTACCAACCCCTTATTGTTCAGTAAATCTTCCGCTATTTTTAATGCGGTATATGTCTTTCCTGTACCGCAAGCCATGATAAGTTTTCCCCTGTCATGTTCTTGAAAATAAGCATGTGCGGCAGACATAGCTCGCAACTGGTGCTCACGTGGCTGTTTGCCCGGAAGCATAGCCTCTTTACCTTTAAGGCCATCAATGAGCAGTTGCCAATCAACTGGAGAGTTCTGTAAATCTACAAGTCCGACCCTGTTAAAAGGAGGATTCTGATTTTGGATTGCATCTTCGGCATTCTTTCCCCAATGGTTTGTCGTTGAAATCCACATCCGTTTTGCAAATGAGGTCGTTTGCAAAGTCTCTGGATCTTTGAATTGGCGGCTTGATGTTGCAAGGAATGAATCTACAGCTGGCTTGTCAATAACTGAATCCTCCTTGTAGCATTTACATTGAATCGCCCAATAATCACCTTCTTCGGTACGTGCAACAAGATCTATACCTGTATCCTTTCCTCCAAGATCTGCACGGCTTGGAAAATCATCCCACAGCCATACTTTAGTGAGGTTGGAATACCGAGGGTCTGAAAGCAGCCAAGAGCGCATCAAACGTTCAAATTGGGTCCCTTTATCCTTTTGTGTAAAGGACTCCGATCTAAATTTATGTAGTATATCGTTGAAAGTCATTGCAATCAAAAAAGTCCTCTCTTGCAGTTATCCGAAGGTTAGCCAAACCATATCACACTACAATCAAGGACATCTCTTATGATACTTCTTCTAAATATTTTATTTCTTATTGGCTCATTTTTTCAGATAAATTCGTGCTATTTTACAAAGGTAGCAATTATACTTGAAATAACTGTCTAATATTTGATATTTAACAGAATATTATCTGATTCTTGTCTATTTACTACCGATTTGAAACGTAATGTATTAGGCAATAGTCTATTTGTATTTGTCAGAGAAAATTTGAAGGACAGTTTCACTTCAAGTCAAAGACATCAAATAAAACTGTCAATAGTATATTACATACTATTTGAAAAGGTGAAATACTATCCAAAGAGAGAACCTTTGAGGCTCCATTTCATTTCACTTCAAAGGCTCTCACATTGATAATGTATCGGAAAGATTAGTCTGAAAAAGATTGCTTTGCTCACAGAAATATAAGGAAACACCCTAATAGTGAGGATTATTGGTGCTTCTTGCTCGATACCATATTACGTGCAAAGTTACTACGGACAGGAGGAACATCAAGTACCATTGTCTTTTTCGGTCGGAGGGCTTGCCGGCAGCCTTCCGCAAATTTTCTCGTATCTCCAAAATTTGGGTATTCCGTCCGCGCTCTCTGACCTCATACTTGCCTTATCCCCCTTTTGTCCGTAGTGTAGGAAACGCACGAAAAACGGTTCTCCCGACCAAGAAGCTCAAAAAGAGCTTCACAAAAGGGAAAAGAATTGGAACTCTAAAAACGAAGGATTATGCGAGTAAAAAGAATGACTATCGAACAAGGGAAGAGAGTGGGTATCAGCCGCTTTTCCAACTTTCACAAGACTGGAAGCGTAAGAGGCATGAAAAGGCTGTATTACGGCTATAAATGTCTATTAGTGCGTTGTGGCAGCTATGTTTATAATGTATCGGCAGAGCCGCAAATCTACCATCAGGCAACTTTCTAAAACTATAGATTATGGACTATCAGGAATTTTCAGGAGAGGTTATCTCCGAACAAGATAAGGCTTTTGCCAAAGAGTTTACAAACTTCGTCAATGGACGGATGTGTTCCGCAGAGAAAACCGGCAAGGAGCTTATGAGCCGGGATGAGCTGGCGGTGATGGATGGAAATAAATGTATCTTACAACTTCGAGGTGTGCGACCATTTCTCAGTAATAAATACGATATTACAAAACATAAGAGATATAAAGAATTGGCGGATGCGGATCCAAAGAATGCATTTGATGTGGAAAAATATCTGGAGCATAAGCTGGTATTTTCGCAGGACACGGAATTTGAGGTGTATGAAGTAAATGTAACGGAGGAGGATGTGGAAGAGAATGAAACAGAATAAAAAGCGTTAGAGCATGTAGAAATCCATCTATGTGCTCTATTTTTTTACGTTTTTTTCAAGAAAAAGTCCTAACAGTCAGGTGGAAAGGAGACGAAAGTGAAGATAAAAATAAGATCACCTTGTAAATAAAACAGGTAAAAAAAGAGGTCTGAATAATAGGGAAAGGAGAGAGGAAACGCTGACAGACCATAGAAACAGCGTTTATTCAGAAAAGAATATGGGATTTTTCGGAAGTGCAATTACAATCTTACAGACATTAGTCGTAGCGATTGGTGCAGGTCTTGGTGTCTGGGGAGTCATCAACCTGATGGAAGGTTACGGAAATGATAATCCGGGTGCTAAATCACAGGGAATTAAGCAGCTTATGAGTGGCGGTGGTGTGATCCTGATCGGTACACAGTTGATTCCGCTTTTGAGTGGATTATTTGGTTAAAAGAAAGGAGTAGAGATCCATGTTCAATCAAATTTTTGATGCGATTGAGGAATGGATGAGGGAACTTCTAACAGGTATGATCAGTTCTAACCTGGACCGTATGTTTACGGATGTCAATCAGAAGACAAGCGAGATTGCGGGCCAGGTTGGACAGACACCACAAGGATGGAATGGCAGTATCTTTAGTATGATCGAAGGACTGTCAAATTCAGTTATCATGCCGATTGCAGGTATCATCATAACATTTGTACTGTGTTATGAATTGATCTCCATGCTGACAGAGCGAAATAATATGCATGATATTGATACATGGATGTTCTTTAAGTATTTTGTAAAAATGTGGATCGCCGTTTATCTGGTAAGCAATACGTTTACCATCACGATGGCAGTCTTTGATGTAGGACAAAGCGTCGTAAACTCGGCGGCAGGGCTGGTTTCCGGAGATACATCCATTGATATCAGCTCTGCGATCACAGATTTATCTACTACATTGGAAAGCATGGAGATCGGGGAACTTGTGATATTGGCATTGGAAACTTTGATCGTAAGTTTCTGTATGAAGATCATGTCTGTACTCATTACGGTTATCTTGTATGTCCGTATGATAGAAATTTACCTTTATACCTCAGTTGCACCGATCCCATTCGCAACGATGAGCAACAGAGAGTGGGGACAGATCGGAACGAATTATTTCAGAGGACTCTTTGCCCTGGCATTCCAGGCATTTCTGATGATGGTATGTGTTGCTATTTATGCAGTATTAGTGGCAGGCATCCAGTTTTCAGATAATCTGAGTTCCTCATTATTTGGTGTGATGGCATATACGGTGATCTTATGTTTCAGTCTGTTCAAGACAGGATCACTTAGTAAGTCAATCTTTAATGCACATTAAAAAGAAAGGAAGTGAAACACATGGCGTATGTGAGTGTGCCGAAAGATTTAACGAAAGTAAAGAATAAAGTGGCATTTAATCTTACAAAAAGGCAATTGATCTGTATTGGCATTGGAGCAGCTATGGGAATTCCCTGTTATTTTCTCTTTAGAAATGCTCTTGGAATCAATAATGCTGCAGTCCTTATGGTACTTATGATGCTGCCGGCCTTTTTGTTTGCCATGTATGAGAAAGATGGAATGCATCTGGAAGACGTATTGATGCATGTGATCCGGGTAAAATTTATCCGGCCATCTGTCAGAAAATATGAAACTGAAAACTATTATGAATTGGATCCAGATGGAGAAGATCAGAAAACGATGAGAAAGGAAGAAAGGAAAGGGGGAAAAAGCGGTGGTAAGAAAAAGAAAAAAGACCGCAAATAAAAAGAAGAATGGAAAAAAAGATGTAAAGAAACTTACCGTTCAACAGACCATTGCCTACAAAGAAATGGGAAGGGATGGTATTTGCAGGGTGCAGGGAAATGTCTATTCCAAATGTATCCGGTTTTACGATATCAACTATCAGTTAGCGCAGAATGAAGATAAGAATGCGATCTTTGAAAACTGGTGTGATTTCCTGAATTATTTTGACAGCAGCATCCATTTTCAGCTTAGTTTTATCAATCATAAGAGCAGCATGAAGGAATTTGAGCAGGTGATCAAGATCAGCCCACAGAGAGATGCTTATGATGATATCCGTATGGAATATGCCAACATGCTGAAAAAACAGCTTGCAAGAGGAAACAATGGTTTGGTGAAAACGAAATACATCACCTTTTCCATTGAAGCGGAAAATATCCGGGAAGCAAAACCGAAGCTGGAGCGTATCGAATCCGATATCCTGAATAACTTTAAGATCCTTGGTGTGATGGCGTATCCTCTGAATGGGGAGGAACGATTGCGGCTCCTGTATGAAACCTTTAATCCGGATTCCACAGTAGATTTCCAGTTTGATTATGGCTCTATGATCAAAACTGGTTTAAACACAAAAGATTATGTAGCGCCTACCAGTTTTGTCTTTAAGGATGGGAAGATCTTCCAGATGGGAAATACGATGGGGGCGGTTTCTTATTTACAGATTCTTGCTCCGGAGCTGACAGACAAGATGCTGGCAGAGTTTTTGGATATTGATAAGGACTTGATCGTAAATCTGCATATTCAGTCTGTGGATCAGATAAAAGCGATCAAGCTGGTAAAAAGCAAAGTAACGGATATCAACAGAATGAAAATTGAAGAGCAGAAAAAAGCAGTAAGAGCAGGGTACGATATGGATATCATTCCGTCGGATCTGAATACCTATGGAGGGGAAGCAAAACGGCTTTTGGAAGATCTGCAGTCACGAAATGAGCGTATGTTCCTTGTAACAGCGCTCTTTTTAAATACCGCAAAAAGCAAGCAGGAATTGGATAATGCAATCTTTCAGACAGCCGGTATCGCACAGAAATATAATTGTATGTTAAAGCGTCTGGACTATCAGCAGGAAGAAGGCTTGATGAGCAGCCTTCCCCTTGGAGTCAGCCATATTCCGATAAAAAGAGCGCTGACAACGACCAGCACAGCGATTTTTGTACCATTTACCACACAGGAATTATTTATGGGTGGCGATTCTTTGTATTATGGACTGAACGCTACCAGCAATAACCTGATCATGGTAGATAGAAAGAAGTCGAAAAACCCTAATGGCCTGATCCTCGGTACGCCCGGATCAGGAAAATCCTTTGCAGCAAAAAGGGAAATGACAAATGTATTTTTTACGACCAATGATGACATTATCATTGGAGATCCGGAAGGTGAGTATTATCCATTGGTTCATGCTTTGGGAGGACAGGTCATCCATATTTCTCCAAACAGTAAGGATTACATCAATCCGATGGATATCAACATGAATTATTCTGAGGATGATAATCCGCTGGGAGTAAAATCTGACTTTATTTTATCCCTTTGTGAATTGATCATGGGAAGCCGGGATGGAATTGAAGCGGAAGAAAAGTCTGTCATTGACCGATGCCTTCCGCTTGTATATCAGAACTATTTTTCTGATCCGAAACCGGAAAATATGCCAATCCTTGGAGATCTGTATGATTGTCTCCGCAAACAGAAAGAACCTCAGGCACAGAGGATTGCCACAGCTTTGGAAATCTACGTCAACGGATCTTTGAAAGTGTTTAATCACCAGACCAACGTAGAACTGAATAACAGGATTGTCTGTTTTGATATCAAGGAGCTCGGCAAGCAGTTGAAAAAGCTTGGAATGCTCATCATACAGGATCAGGTGTGGAACCGGGTGACTGTCAACCGTGGCGTAAAATCTACCTGGTACTATATCGATGAATTCCATCTCCTTCTGAAAGAAGAGCAGACGGCATCTTATTCGGTAGAGATCTTCAAGAGGTTTAGGAAGTGGGGCGGAATCCCGACTGGAATCACGCAGAATATAAAGGATCTCCTATCCAGCCGGGAGATTGAAAATATTTTTGAAAACAGTGACTTTATTTTGATGTTAAATCAGGCTGCAGGTGACCGGCAGATTCTGGCAAAACAATTAAATATCTCACCGTATCAGTTGTCTTATGTTACGAATTCCGGGGAAGGAGAAGGACTTCTCTTTTATGGGACAACGATCATTCCGTTTAAGGATAAGTTTGATAAGTCCCTGAAGTTATATTCTCTGATGACAACAAAGCCGGAAGAAGTGGAACAAAGAGAAAAGGAAGGAGGCGGAAGTCTTGGCAGGGAAAGAACTGAAAGGAAGAGAGAAAGTTGTAAGTAAAATGACAAGAGACGGTCTAACGGAAGAAAATCTGGCAGATGGTTCCGTAAAAGATATCAGCCATAAAAGCCGGGGCAGACCGCCGGAAATGAAACAGGACTTTGTTTTTGACCGGGAAAAGAAGAAAGTCAAGCTGCCGGATGGACAAGGTGGGGAACGGAATCTGCAAAAAAAGCAGATCCGAAAATCCTCTTTGCGAAAAGAAGCAGTAGCCGAGGAGCCTATTTTAGAAGAATCTGTGTTAGATGGAGAAGGAACTGGAGAGAAAAACGTTTCTGGAGAATCCCTCAAATACAAGAAAAAGTTTCGGGAACATGCGCAGATACCGGAAGATGACTCCTTGACCGGACAGAAGAAAAAGATCCGGAAAAAGCAGATCCAGAAACAGATGAGAAAAGAGCAGACAAAATCCGGAAGGTTATCCTTTGATGACGAGGAAAGTCAGATGGTAAAAGGCCCGGGGATGAAACTGGGCAGAACCATTGGAAGGTATGCGGTAAGAGATGCAATTTCAAAAGGGGGATCGGATCCAGAAGAAGAGGAACAGGATGTTGCAACGGAAACGGTTCAGTTTGCAGAAAGAGGGACCGAAACAGCGGTAAGAGGTCTGCGCTATGCACAGCTTCGAAACCAGCGTGCAGATGTAAAGGCAAACCGGAGAGGATATCATCTGGATGAAACCGGAGAAAAGTTAAAATTTGGTATGAGTGACAGTATGGGGAAAGCAGGGGCGGAGGAAACGGCCAAAAAGTCGGAAGAGAAGAAAAGGGTTCTGAACCGCCTTTTCCAGAGAAAACGATATAAGGATGCCTATCGGGCTGCCAGAACAGGAAAATCTGCAGGCAGTGCAGGTGGGACGGCAACTGTTGCCGGCGTTGAGAATATAACCGTGAAAGCGAAGATCGCATTAAAAGAGATTGTGAAGCGGAATCGGGCTGTATTTTTCGGCGCCGGTATTTTTGTGCTCTTATTTCTAATTGTAGCAGTATCTTTGGGAAGCTGCAGCGCTTCCATACAAGGGGGCGGCTCTGTGATCGAGATCACCACATATCCGGGAACGGATGAAGATATCTATGCGGCTGAGAACTACTATGTTTCTTTGGAAACGGCTTTGAACCAGCAGATCAATGAGATGGAAACTACTCATCCGGACTATGATGAATACCAGTACAACGTAGGCGAGATCGCTCATAATCCGTATCATCTGATCTCCTATCTGACAGCAAAATATGGGGATTGGAAATTTGAAGACATCAAGGATGAATTACAGGCTTTATTTGAAGCACAGTACAGCTTGGATACGGAAAGCAAAACAGAAACCGTGACAGAAACGAAGACGGTACGGGTAGGGGAATCCTTAGGGAACGTAGTTACCAGCGGTTACTGTAATTGTTCGATCTGTTGCGGACAATGGTCAGGCGGTCCTACAGCGAGTGGCGTTTATCCAACTGCAAACCATACAATCGCGGTAGATGCTTCTGATCCATTTGTTCCGATGGGAACAAAGATTGTGATGAATGGCGTGGAATATACCGTAGAGGATACGGGAGCCTTTGCAAGATATGGAGTGCAGTTCGATGTTTACTATGATAATCACAGTGCAGCATCCGCACATGGTCATAAGACCTGGGAAGCGTTTATTGCGGATAGTAACGGAAGCAATGAAGTGACGGTAACGAATACGACAACGAAGAAGATCTTGTATGTTACCTTAGGGAATACAGGATTTGATGCAGTCGCAAGAGCCAATCTGAATGAGGAACAGATGATCCTATACAATGCTTTAAATACCACCTATGGAAACAGAAATTACTTGTGGGATACAGGAAATATCTCTACAGGCTCCGGTTCAGACGGAATGAGTTATGAAATACCTCCGGAAGCATTACAGGATGAAGAATTTGCCCGGATGATCCGGGAAGCTGAGAAATATCTGGGAGTCCCGTATGTATGGGGAGGATATTCGCCTTCTGGATTTGACTGTTCCGGATTTGTATCCTATGTGATCAATCATTGTGGAAACGGATGGAATCTGGGAAGACAGACCGCAGAGGGATTGCGAAACAGTTGTACGTTTGTTTCTCCGGGCGATGCAAAGCCGGGAGATCTGATCTTTTTCCAGGGAACGTACAATACGCCAGGAGCAAGCCATGTGGGTATCTATGTGGGAAATAACATGATGATCCATTGTGGAGATCCGATCCATTATTCCAATATCGGTACTGCATACTGGCAGCAACATTTTATGTGTTTTGGCAGATTGCCATAAGAAAAGGAGAGTGAAAGATTTGAATAAAAAAATCAAGAAATATATGGAAGAGATCCATAAGACAGAACAGAAGATCGCTGATCTTCAACAGTATCTCAAAGGACTTCATGCTGCTTTAAAACAGGAAGAAGATAATGAGATGATCAAAAGCATCCGTGGAATGAAATTAGACAGTCATGCCCTGCATGATCTTCTGAATGGAATCCAGGAAGGAACCGTAAAATTTCAGGTCAGCCAGGAGTCTGAGGAAGAAGGAACAGGCTCCTTTGTATTTACAGAAAAGAAAGAGGAGGGACATCCGTATGGTGAAATGGAAAAAACTGAATAAGAAAGTGGCAGGAGTATTGTTAGGCGTTATGGTGCTTTTTTCCGCATCCACAACAGCCTTTGCATATGTGGATCCGTCGGCAGAGACGGCAAATACAGAAGCGGCACAGACGGAGACGGTACAGAATGAAGAAACAGAAAAGCCGGCAGATGAGGGGGTTCTGCCGGAAAATAATACAACAGAGAAGAAAGAAGATGCTTTTACAGAACCGGGGAATGGGGAAGTCCAGGATGATATCCAGAATGGATCCAGTAAAGAATTCCTTACGATCACAACAAAGAATAACAATACCTTTTATCTTGTGATTGACCGCAGTTCTACCTCCCAGAATGTATATTTGTTATCCCAGGTAGATGAAAATGATCTGAAGGAATTTGTGGATCAGGAAAAAGAGACGGCAACTGTCACACCCACTCCGCAGGTAGTCATCGATGAAAATAAAACTGAAGAAACCGGTAAAAAAGAAGAGATAACAAAGCCAGAAAAAGAGAAGATGCCACAAGCGAATATGGGAGCAATGGCAGCAATCTTTATTCTTGCGTTAGGTGGAGTTGCAGCTTATTACTACTTCAAGATCTATAAGCCAAAGAAAGAGGAAGAAGAGGATTTTGAAGAGGAAGGACTGGAAACAAGTGACGGATTGGAGATCATCAATGAGGATGAATTTGAAGACCGGGAAGAAGAAAATGAATAAAAAACAAAAAAAATGAGTGGAACGCCCTGTATTTTTGGGGCGTTTCCTTTCGTTATATGAAGGAGGTAATAAGTTATGTATTTAGTAATTGCAGAAAAACCAAGCGTGTCCAAAGCGATTGCGGAAGTGATCGGGGCATCAAAAAAAGAAGAAGGGTATCTGGAGGGAAAGGGCTGCATTGTCAGTTGGTGTTTTGGCCATCTTGCAGAATATGTTCCACCGGATTCTTATGATGAAAGGTTCACCAGATGGCTGTATGAGGATCTACCGATCATCCCAGAAGAATGGAAACTGGCAGTATCCAAAGATAAGAAAGAACAGTTCTATATTTTGAAAAAGCTGCTGAACCGCCCGGATATTGAGTTTGTGGTAAATGCCTGTGATGCCGGACGGGAAGGAGAACTGATCTTTAAGCATGTATATGATCTGTCGGGAAGTAAAAAGCCGGTCAAGAGATTATGGATCAGTTCGCTGGAAAGTTCTTCGATCTTAGAAGGGATGGAACATCTGAAAGCCGGAGAAACCTATCATAATCTGGCAGAAGCGGCGGTTTGCCGGGCACAGGCAGACTGGCTTGTCGGTATGAATGCGACAAGAGCTTACACAACAAAATATTTTAAAAAGCTGGCAGTTGGCCGCGTGCAGACACCGACTCTTGCCATGCTTGTCGAAAGACAGAAGCAGATTTCAGGTTTCAAAAAAGAAAAATATTTTAATGTGGTTTTGGATTGTGATGGACTGATCGCAGAGAAGAAGAAAATCTTCGATGTGGAAGAAGCAGAAAGAGTGTGGAAAACCTGTCAGGGCAGTGATGCGATTGTGGAAAAGGTGGAGTCAAAGGAAAAGACGGTAAAACCGCCGAAACTGTATGACCTGACAACCCTACAGAGAGAGGCGAACCGTATCTATGGAATGACTGCTCAGCAGACATTAAATGCGGCGCAAAGCCTGTATGAGCAGAAGCTGATCACTTATCCGCGTACAGACAGCCAGTATTTGACAAGCGATATGGAAGAAACAGCGAAACAAGTGATCCGTAAGATCCATGAGAAATATCAATTGCTGGGACCGTTTGACCAGCCCAAAACACCGGAGGTAAAGAAGGTGCTGAATGACAAGAAAGTATCGGATCATCATGCGATCATTCCTACGGTAGAACTTGCAGAATTTGACTTCTCTAAGCTAAGAGAATGGGAACAAAAGATTTTATTCCTGATCGCAGTACATACCGTAGAAGCAATGGAAGAAGATCATGTATTCATGGAGACAGAGGTGGAAGTACGATGTCAGGATGAAATATTTAAAGCAAAAGGAAAAGTGATCAAACAGATCGGTTGGAAACTGTATGAGGAATGCTTTAAGAATGATGATGGACTTGCCATAGAAAACCCGGCAGATGCAGGGAAGGACCACATTCCAAAAGTAGAAGTAGATCATAAGTTTTACAACGTGTCCGCAGCGAAGACGGAACATTTTACAGCACCACCGAAACCGTATAGTGAAGATACTCTCCTTGCGGCAATGGAAACTGCTGGAAATAAGGAATTTGATGAAGACACAGAAAAGAAAGGATTAGGAACTCCGGCAACAAGGGCAGGGATCATAGAAAAACTGATCGCTTCCCAGTATGCGGTACGAAAAGGCAAACAGATCCTTCCAACAGAGGACGGAATAATATTGATTGATATCTTACCGGATTTCTTGAAATCTGCCACCATGACAGCCGAATGGGAAAACCAACTGTTAGAGATGGAGCAGGGAAAGATGGCTCCTGGGCAGTTTATGACAGGCATCGAAAAGCTGATTTCCATGATGCTGAATCATTGTGACTCCATTCCGGAAGAAGAGACACGAAGATTCCAGAAAAAAGAGAGCTTGGGAACCTGTCCGGTCTGTGGCGGCCTGGTCTATGAAGGAAAGAAAAATTTCTATTGCGGTAATCGTGAATGTAATTTTTGTCTCTGGAAAGAAAACAAGTATTTACAGAGTATGGAAAAGGATATGGATACCAGGATGGCTGCTGAGCTTCTGAAGAATGGAAGTGTTCATGTGAAGGATCTGTATTCCAGAAAAAAAGATCTGTATTTTGAAGCAGATCTGCATATGGAAGCCGATGAAAACGGGAGAGTGACATTTTCATTATCTTTCCCGAAAAAGAAAACAACGAAGAAAAATAAGAGAAAATAGAAGGAGGAATAAGATATGGATTTTAATCAATTTGTTGACGAAGTAAAGGGAAGAATCAAACAGTTTCTTCCGATTGAATATGAAGGTGCCCAGGTAAAAATCGAAGAGATAAAGAAATTAAATGAGAATTATCTCGGAATCACGGTCTTAAAAGAAAATCAGGTAATCGCGCCGACCTTTAACCTGAATCAGTTATACGAAATGTTCCAGTCAGATCCACAGAATTCTATGGAAAACATTTTGAGAAATATTACGGAGCTGGTGCTTGATGCACCGGAACAGTTTGATCCGAAGAGCATCACAGAATATGAGACTGCAAAGGATAAGCTGTTCATCCGCGTATCTTCAGCAGAAAAAAATGAAGAAATGCTGCAGAACGTACCTCACCAGATGAGAGAAGATCTGGCAATTACCTATCATCTTGCAATCAGCATTGATGATATTGGGGTGGGTTCTACGATGATCACGAATGATATTTTAAAACGTTATGGGATCAGTGAGGAACAGCTTCATGCAGATGCCATGGAAAACAGTCCTAATGTCAGACCGGTTCAGGTGATGATTATGGGAAGTATGATTGAGCAGCTTATGGGAATGGGTTCTGAAACAATCATGAGGGACGAACCTGTTCAGAACATTACAGAAATTATTTCAAAGGGAATGGGAATGGAAAGGGAGACTCCGATGTTCATTATCACGAATCCGCAGACAGTGGATGGAGCAGGTGTGATTTTTTATCCGGAAGTAATGGAGCAGATTGGGGAAGGTTTTCAGGGAGACTTCTTTATTCTGCCCTCTTCCACCCATGAAACATTAGTCATTCCGGATAATGGAACATTTGATTACCGGGTTCTGGAGGATATGGTCCAGACGATCAATGAAAATGAAGTCGCTCCGGAAGAACGACTTTCCGATCACGTCTATCATTATGATGTGAAAGACCGGGTATTTGAAAGGGCAGATAAATTTGAAGAGCGTCAGAAAGAGAAAACAGCTCAGCTTGGTAAAAATGAGCATACGGGAAAAGAGCAGAGTATGAAGCAGCCGAAAGCTAAGAAACATGAGATGGAATTATAGAAGTGTAGAGTCCGTATAACGATAAGATGGGAATCCCTCATACACACGGCTGTATGGGGGATTTTTTAAAAGAGAAAGAGAGGAAATGAATGAGCGAAGAATTGACAAAAACCAAATTACTTCCCATACAGGGAAAAGATATGGACAGTATCATGCAAAACCTGGAAACAGGAGTCGCAGAACTATTTACCAGTGAACGGTATCAGGAATATTTGAAGACAATGTCAAAATTCCATAATTATTCTTTTAATAATACGCTGTTGATCGCCATGCAAAGACCGGATGCCACCTTAGTAACGGGATATCGGAACTGGCAGTCTATGGGCAGACAGGTAAAAAAAGGGGAGAAGGGAATCACCATTATCGCACCGGCGCCAATCAAAAGAAAAAAGGAGCAGGCAGTATTGGATCATGATCAGAAACCAGTCATCGGTCCGGATGGAAAACCAAAGACGGAAGAGGTAGAGGTCACACTTCCGTGTTTCAAGGCGATTACAGTATTTGATATTGAACAGACCACAGGAGAGCCGATTCAGACACTTGCTCCGGAAATCCTGACAGCGGCAGTAGAAGATTTTGACTTATTCCTGCAAGCAATCCGGGAAATCTCACCAGTGCCGATACGATTCGATGCGATCGAAGGATCTGCAAACGGTTATTATCACAACCTGGATAAAGAGATCGTGATCAAAAAAGAAATGAGCCAGAGCCAGACCTTAAAAACAGCGATCCATGAAACCGCACATGCAAGGTTACATGATAAGGAGATCATGGAAAGCCAGGGCATCGAGAAGGACCGGCTGACAAAAGAAGTGGAAGCAGAGTCAGTCGCGTATTGTGTGTGCTCTGCCTTTGAACTGGATACGTCAGAATACAGTTTTCCGTATATTGCAGGTTGGAGCAGTGGAAAAGAAATGAGAGAATTGAAAGCATCTATGAATGTGATCCGTAAGACGGCCGGAGAAATGATCGATGAGCTGACAGAAAAAATAGAAATGATGCTGGAACAGAAACAAGAGAAATTACTTGCTGCAGTAGAAGCTGCCGGATACCGTTTTGCAAAAGAAGAAAGCAATTCCCAACATCTGCAGTTTATTCCAGACGGCACTCATAGGATGCAGGGACATTTATTTGCAAAATCCTGGAATGAAGTGGAACGATGGGTAGAAGCAATCATAGAAAAAGGAGATCCGATCCAGAAAGAACGTGTAGAGCGAGTGATATATCCGGAACGGTTTGAACAGAGTTTTGAAGAAATGATGTTTACAAGGAAAGAATGCAGGCTCTCAATCTATCATTTGGATAAAAATGGATCTGGAAGAGATCAATTATTTGTGGGAATGGAAGACCTGCAGGAAAAAGGGATCACGATAACTGCGGATCAGTATCGATGTGTTTATTCCAGCCTGTATCTGCCAAATGAAGATATGAATGCGATTTACAGTATTTTTAATGATGATCCACCGGCTGATTATAAGGCACACTCCCTGTCTGTCAGTGATGTTGTGATCATGAATCAGAATGGGGATATGAAAGCATATTTTGTGGATCGCTTTGGATTCCAGGAACTTCCGGATTTTGTAGAAGAGAGAAAAAAGATACTCGGAATGGAAAATGACATTCAGAAAAAGGATATCTTAGAGCAAACGAGTTGTATCAGCTTCTATGCGGCAGAGTGTTCAGAGTTTCCGATATTAGGAGAAGTTCATCATGATCTTACTTTGCCGGAAGCTTTAGAAGCGTATGAGAAGATACCTGCAGAACGAATGAATGGGCTCAAATCTGTTGGTTTTAACCTGCAGGAAGGGAGTGATTATGACGGAATGATGGATCTGATGGTTGCCGGAAGATCACAAAGAGAAATCTTAGATTCCATACCATTTTACAGGGAGAACAAGTTGGTGCAGGAAGCCCTGAAACGTGTAGAACAATATATCGAGGAAAAGCCTCTGAATATAGAGAAAACCAGACCAAAAGAAGAAAAAGGAGAGATACAGAAAACCAAATCTCAAAAAAGAAGGGAGGATATGAGCTTATGAGTAAAGTAACATTTGAAGAAGATGAATTGGCGGTTGTGGCTCTTTTCCAGGAAAACACAAGAAAGGATACGATAGATATTTTGAAAGACACTTTAGAGGCATTGGAAGAAACGAAAGAAGATCCGTTGGAAGACGATCTGCTGGAAACGATTGCATCTGCGATCAGTAAGTTACAGATGATCGAAGATAAATATTATTATTCCCTGGATCTAAATCGTTATCTGAATAACCTGGAGGATGATGCTTATGAAGAATGATCAATTTGCAGTTTACCGAGTAGACCGTCACTCGGAAGGGAGAGACCTTTGGCACCTTTCCTATCAGGAAGCGGTAAGCAGGAAACTTGCGATAAGGATTGAATATTACCGGCAGATGGATATCAGGCCATTATTGGCGGGGGAGAGTGCAATTGCTTTATGGAAACGCATGAAAGAGTCCTGTGAAGTCAGTGATGTGCTTGTACTGAATCAGAATGGGGAAATCCATTGTTATTATGTCAATGAAGATTATCCACAGCTTTTATCAGGGTTCATCCGTTTAAACCCATCAGGTACATTGGTCACATTGGATACGGAAAATTACCGCATTAGTGGAAAGCCGGGAAACTGGATGGCTACGGATGATATCATCATTGATGGAAAACAGTTTTATCTCATGGAGCATCAGGAATATCACAGGCAGGTTGCCTATATCATCCTAGATAGTTATGGGAAGATGATCATGGAGGAATGTAAGAATGGATTTGATGAAAAAACCAAACAGAAACTCCATGAGCTTATGAAAACACCGGAACAAAGGGAACAGGAATATCAAAAATATAAAGAAAGGCTGGAACATTATCAGAAATTTTTTGAGAATGGGACTTATGAGAGAAGCTGGGAATCCGGAACAGAAGAAAACTATAATATGGTGGATGGCCAGGTAAATAATCTAAAAAATGCAGAAGAGAAAAGTGTGGAAAGAAAGCCGGCACAGAAGCTATACCAATCCTCAAAAAAGAAACCAAAGAAAAGAGAGTCAGTAATCAAGAGATTACGGGAAAAACAGATTGCAATCGCTGTGAAATCTGGAAAACCGGTACCGAGATATTTGGAGCAGGAGATGGAAAGGAGGAGAGACTAAATGCTATGAAATTGTCAAAGTATGAAAAAGAAACGATTATCCTGACAAATGAAGAAGATCGATATTATAGTGTCTATACATTTAATCAGGGATTACAGAAACGACTAAAGAATTTTGCAGAGAGATATCCGGAATGCTGCTATCTAAGCAACTCAACAAAAGAAGGAAGTGAAACCTATATAATCCAAAAGGGACGGTTATCATTGAATTTAAGACCTCCTTATGCAAAGGAACGAATTCAGAAAGCATTAGAAACAATTCAAATAGCACGTGAGGAGAAGTCGGATGATTCATAAGACACGATTTAAACAAAAAAAGCCTCATGACCATGAGGAAAAATGAAAGCAAAAAGTATTCTGTGATAAAGTAATAAGGCTTAGAAGAGAAAATGTCTCTTCTAGGCTTTTTTTTAGTAAGAAAGTAGTTTGGACATATGTTTTTGAAACGACAATAAGTATAGTAAAATTTGTACCAGAGGGCTATACTTTAACAGGACGATAAACATCGTCCTTTTTAAATTGCAAGAATACATAACGAAAGGAGGTTAAGAGAATGTCAAGGACTTCAAAAATTACTGCACTTTATGAGCGTTTATCAAGGGATGATGACCTTACTGGCGAGTCAAATTCAATTATCAATCAAAAGAAATACTTGGAAGATTATGCCCGTAGAAATGGGTTCGGTAACATTCGACATTTTACGGATGATGGTTTTTCGGGTGTGAATTTCAATCGCCCCGGCTTTCAAGCGTTGATTAAGGAAGTAGAAGCAGGCAATGTCGCAACAATCATTGTTAAAGATATGAGCCGATTAGGGCGAAATTATCTGCAAGTTGGCTTTTATACGGAAGTTTTATTTCCACAGAAAGATGTTCGTTTCCTTGCAATAAACAACAGTATTGATAGTGATAATGCTTCGGATAATGACTTTGCTCCGTTCTTGAATATTATGAATGAGTGGTATGCAAAAGACACAAGCAACAAAATCAAGGCTGTATTTGACGCTCGTAATGTCAAATGATTCTGATTTGTAATAGATTCCGATATCTATATCAGAATCCTCTGTATGGGTGCCTCTTGCACGGGAACCCCCTAATACGATGCCTTCTATATAAGGCAAAGAGGATAATTTTTCTGTCACTGATTGAATAATATTATATCTCAGGTTTTAAAGTTAGCGAAATTGTTTTCTTGTTTAAATCTAAAAATGTCAAATTTGTATTATTTATTAAAGCTAACGTGGAATATGTTATAATTTCACTTATGCATTGAGTTAGATTAAATTCAATATACTGATTGGAAGAAGCCATAACATTTCCACTGCAGACAATAGAATTATCAGAGATGTCAATTTTTTTACCTATTAAGCGCAAAAAATCAATCATATCATAGACATCCGTTTTTAAATATGGATTTTTTATGATAAATTTTTGTTTGTTAACAGATAAAAGTAATGCCGTTTTAGTGGCCCCTCCTACAAGCGGTCCACTCAAATCTTCGCTAGAGTATGAAAAATTTTTTATATCTAACTCGGTTATATCGCTATTGTCACCAAAATTACCTATTATTCTATTAGATTCTATACTTATTTTGTGATTAAAACATTCAATCACTGAAGCAATATGAGAAAATGGTCTATTATGTGAATCTATCGAATCACCAATTTGACAACCTCCAGAACCATAATATTCAAATTTTCCTAATGCAATTAATAGCGCCGGGCACAAATACATAGAACCATGAATACACTTTCCTAAAAAGAAAGGAATGTTGGCATTACATATGGTACTTGCGTCAATAAACAAACGTTTGTTATATATTTTTGCAGTACCACCTAGTTCATTTATTATTGCGATAAAAACATATGTATCACTTACTATAGGTGGATTAACAATAACAGTCTTCATTTTGAGTGCAATAGTTAATGCTATTATTTGAACCATTGAATGTTTGTATCCATCCAAACTTAAGGAGGCATTAACTGGACTATTTTTGCTCACACTTATATTAATATTTTTATTTTCTCCTTTAAACAAAAAATCGGATAAACATTTATATTCCATAATAGATTCCTTGTAACTCTAATTGTTGATAGACAAAAAAACAGATCGCCTATGCATCACAAACAAAATACGGTTAATTTAGTGTTTTGTTTTGTAATTAATTTTGTCTCTGTCCGAGATAAGTGTTGGTATGCATAACTGACCTGTTTATTCATTTTCTATGAATGCCCTGGGTAAACGAAAAGGAACAAGGTATATTTCATCCTTGTTCCTATCGGTCAGTATGTGCTATTCAGTTCAACAAATTGGAATTTGTTGCTCCGTCAAACTGAAAGTTTCAAGCGTTATAGACTTCCCACAAATATCTCTGCATCAATCGTCAAAGTTTTTAGCTTTTTGAAATCAATCTCAGTTTTATCTACATGGAAGAGCAGTGGGGTCATGTCTGCAAAAATTTTAATATCCTCTAACGGCATTTCATATGATTCTGAAACTCTTTTTTGGTAAATAACAGAATACTGCTTCTTGAATAAGTTAATCACATTCTCATTGGAATACTCTTGATTTTTCAAATGTTCTTTTGCAATGTTTCTGAACTCCATCAGATGTTTATTCCCAGGAATAACCTTTACAATATAGCCGCTATCCGTCAGAACTCTATTGAACTCCAAATAATTAGCTGGTGTAAATATGTCCAGTATACAGTCTACTGAGTGGTCTCTAATTGGCATATTTTCCAAATCACCCACAAACCACTTTATAGACTTACTACCGTCTCTTTTTGAAGCAAGGGAAATGGCATCTTTTGAAATATCAAAAGCAACTATATCTGCTTGAAATAGTTCTTTGATTTTTCTAGAATAATATCCTTCACCACATCCGACATCAAGAATAGTTGTTATGTTTTCAAGCTTGCTCAATATATGTGTTATCTCCGTAAGAATATGTGAATAGTATCCCTTTTCTAAAATATCCATTCTGCTTTCAAAAGAAGTTCTGCTATAATGCTTAGATTGCTTTTGATTTAATGCAAAATTCACATATCCTAATTTAGAAATATCGAAACAATGCTTATTACTACACAGCAAACTATTGCCTACCATCTTTAACTTTCGTTTACATATTGGACAACGAAAAAGCTTTTCGCTGTCATTAAATCTAATAATTTTATTCATGACATCCTCCATTATTACATTCTTGCCCGAAAGCGAGTTATGTAATACGGATGTACCGCAACACAACTCGCAGTATTATCTTAATCTCATATATGCTGTCATCTTATCACCTCCTCAAATTCAAGTTTGTATAACTATTTTATTGCATTATAGCATACTTTGGTCTGCTTTTCCCACTCCAGAGAAAATTTCTTTGTCGATAATTATCCTACCTATAGGAATATTTTTATTCACCAATACTTATCTCGGACAGAGATTTAATTTTAGAAAATGTATTTTTGTGCTTGCTTTTAGGATTCTCTTTCTTGCTTTTTGAACGATTGTGAAAACCTAAATCCTTCCCCATTGAATTGTGTTGCTTATTCTTCTCGTTTGTGTTACTAACCAACTGACCGCAGGCAGCTTTGATGTTATTACCTCGTGATTCTCTCATTTTTACTTCTAAACCAGCCGCTTCAAGTCGCAATTTAAATGCAACTAATTGTTGTTTGTTTGGCCTGTTAATATTGCAATTTGCGGTATCATTATATTGCAAAAGATTTATCAAAACATTTTTCTCACGAAACCATCTTCCTAATTGACGTACATCAGTTGCTTTATCATTTAGACCAGGAATCAATAAATAAGCAATTGTTACTTTTCTGTTATGTCTTTCCGAATATGATAAAACAGATTCAACAATCTTATTTATGTCATAACCTTTCATGTGAGGTATAATTATATCTCTTGTTCTTTGATTTGTTGCATGAAGAGAGAGGGTGAGTTGTATCTTCAGATGTTCTTCTCTTATTTTTTTTAATTGTTCTAAAGGACCTACTGTCGAAATATTAATTCCATCTGTGGGGAAATTAAGCCCATTTCTATCTCTTAGTATATGAATTGACTTAATTACATTATCATAATTAAAAAATGGTTCACCCATTCCCATATATACAATTCTGTTGACTTTTTCCTTCAGTAATGTTACTTGTTGCACAATTTCGGAAGGAGTTAAATTTCTTATAAATCCATTACTTCCAGATGCACAAAAAATACAACCGACAGGACATCCTACCATTGTACTAACACATACAGTTACACCTGTTTTTCTCTTTATGCAAACAGTTTCAACGCAGTAACCATCCTTTAATTTGAAAGAGTATTTTCTTGTGTCACCGCCATTATAAATATCATTAATGCTCATTGTTTGATATTTCTTTTGGGGCTTTTCCTTATAAAGGGCATGCATAAGCGATCGAGCTTTTTTTTCTCCAACGCAATCACAAATTTCTTTATATGTATAACCGTATGGGTCCGAATTTATCATTTCTTCAGTGATAATTATTGTGTTTTTGTTTTTCATATCATCATACCTTTCGAGAAATATAATTACAAAATACGATAAACTACCATTATTATAATAACATTTCAAAAGCAAAAAATCAATATTCTACTCATTTATTTTACTTTTAAAAAACAAAATGGCTAAAACTTTCATAGAAAATATAAAAAAGAAATTTAATAATACTGTCTAAAACTTGTATAGAAATAAAATGAAATTATTGTTTTCTATACAAATCACATACCCTAAGTTGTGATTAATTTTTCGTGGTGTCGGTGAAAACCGACACCATCTTTTCTTTTTCGTAAAAGTTCTTGACAAGTAAACAAATGTTCTGTATAATAATAAATTGGTAAATAATGTATTTGCCTTACAACTAAATATAATCTGAAACACATATTTTTACTTATTGGCTTTATGCCAACACATATTATCTGACCGACCAAGTATAGTCCGATACTCGGTTAGTAACATACGGACAATCAGAGCTTAAAGTTTAAGCCGTTACATAGTTTCAGTGCAAACTGTGCGAGAGGATGAAATGCCCTCCCGCTATTTGTGCTATCTATGTGACGGCTTTTTTTGTTGTGCAATTTTAACGAAAATAAAAAAGTTTCATAAAAAGTCGTTTTTTCAGGCTTTCAAAATGCCTACCAAGTGAAGGGCGTTTTTGTGCAACGCTACAAACTTTCAACTTTTTGAAAAAAGTTTTGAAAAAACGTACAAAAATCGGCGTTTTAAAAGTCACCCCTTGAGGGATATTTTCTCTCGTGTACCTTGACAACTGAATGACCGTCCGAAAGTGATACGACTTTGCGATGATATGAGCGAGGCAACGCTGCGGTGAAATTCCGGGGCAGGAACTATTTCGGGTGAAACGGCAAAAAGAGGCTTTTGATATGTGGTTAATGAAATAATCCTACCGACAAAACAAAACGCATTACAGACGAAAAAATCATCAAAAATCAACCCGAAAAGCTACAGTAAAAAGGAGTGTGATAGTTATTCCGAGAATGAGTAAAAGTAAAAAATCAGAATTGAGCCTGTTCCTGAATGAACGAAACAGAATCTGCTACAACGAGCTTTGCAGAAGATGTGTCAAAAGCTGCAAGCAAAGTTTCAGAGCTGTGGTTATATCCTGCAATTATGTATCAAAAAGGAGCGTGAAAGATAGTGGATAACGAAGCCTTTTTCAAAATGCCGAAGGTGTTATTTACGGATAAATACAAAAGCTTGTCTGCCGAAGCAAAGCTTTTATATGGCTTGATGCTCGACAGAATGCATTTGTCAGCAATAAACGGTTGGTGTGATATAAACGGAGAGGTCTTTATATTTGTCTCTGTCCGAGATAAGTATTGGTGTGTATAACTGACCCTTTTATTCATTTTCTATGAATGCCCATAGGCAAATAAAAAGGAGCAAGGTGTATTTCAACCTTGCCCCTATGTGTCAGTATTCAGTTCACCAAATTGGAATTTGTATTACTCTCCCACAGATGCACCATTAGCATCTTTGAGACCACACATCGCAACTACACCATTATTTTTATAATTCACAATCAGAGTTACATTGCCAATTTGCCAACTGTCTGTACCATCTTCGCTGGAATTAGGCTCACCCCATACTTCTCTTAGCTGGTTGATTTTATATCCAGGCAAAAGGCTATTAACATCAGATTCACTCATTTCTGCGATTGTTGTTAGAGCAGGAAGATTGTCGTTGCTTTTGCGATTGTAATACCCAAAGAACCATGCTGCTACACCTACCGCAACAATCAAGATTATTGCCAACACAATTGATAACTTCTTCTTCATAAAATCACACTCCTTCGTTAAATTGGAATTGGTTTACTTGTTCTTTTTCCATTTCACAATGTCCTTAATCAACAAAGCGATTGTACCACATACTGCCACAATAGAGGCTATGTATGCAATCTCTCTTTGCATTGAGAAATTGTAAATGAATACGGCGATTGCCGCTATCACAAGTAAGATTTCAATAACAATTTTATGTTTCAACTTCATACAATCACCGCCTTTGTCAAATTGGAAATTACAAAATGCCTGTTATTGAAATAATTGCACAGGCACAAGCAAAGATACCCACACACAGAGAAGCGATTGCCCATCTTGTTTTCTTCTGCTTGTAGTATTTTCTTGCATTACACAACTCTTCTACACCGAAAGCTAATGCTACCAATTGAAGTATTCTAATCATATCCATACAATCACACTCCTTTGTCAAATTCAAGTTGTCTATCTGTCCTTTTTCTCAATTACATCATTCATACATAACAATGACATTATCAATGATACAACGAATAGAGATATAGGGGTTGCAGATACACTTTTCATAAAATAATCAACCAATGAAAACATTATCATAGATAGCACAGTATCTAATACGACAAACATTATCTTTGCTTCTAACTCATTTATTTTCTTGAAATGTGAAAATAAGACTTTAGGAATTGCCTTTACAAATAGTTCGATAGGGAACGCAAGTATGCCAGATATTACAAAGAACAAAATAATGCTTCCCATCGACTGATATGTAAAGCCAAACAATTTCATCAACGCACCACCAAAGATTGCAACTACTGAAACAATGGCTACGATAATACCTACTATAACAAGAAAACCCACCAATTTGCCGAGGATGGTTTTAATTTTTTCCAATGCTAATACTAACCTCCAAATTCAAATTTGTCGAACTGTTTAACAGTTCTTTTTACACCCCTATTATACACGATACCATAAAAAATAGAAACCCTTTCGGATTTCTATCTTCCTCGCCCTCTGTATATTCTTTGTACTTCTTGCTCTATCTGATTTTCACTTGGCATATTCTCGCAAACATTCTCCTCTATCTTAGAGCCAATGTCCAACTTATCAACTAATCGGTCAACTGTTCTGTCTATTGCTCCGGTTAAGATTTTCTTATCATTGTCATTTAACTGAAACCAATGTCCACGCATCATTTCATTGATAGCTTTGTAAATTGGTTCTACAAGCCATTCTTTCAATGTGTCAAAAATCTCTCTTTTGATAAATCCAAGCATATTGGATACGAGGTTCTTTTGCACTGTCTCTACAATCTCCTCTTTCGCTTCTTCAAGAACCTGCTGACCTTCCTCTGTCTCTAATAATCTTGCAGGATCTTGAAGTAGCTCCTTATGTCGCTGCACCAGCTCATTATATCCCAAGATATGTTTTCCATCCTTATCTTTGTACCCATCTCTTAACGCCTCATACTCATCCCACATCTTTGAATACCTATCTTCGACACTTGCTACCTCTGCAGTCTTTTCTTCCTTTGCTTGCTCCAAGTCTTTTATATCAGCTCTTAATTCCGAGTGCTTTTCTTCCAATTCTGAAACACCCCTGAATATATCTCCCGAAAAGTCTGGGTCTCCGTTTATTAGGAATTCTTTTTCACACTTCAAATCTGCAATCGACCAATCTTCAAAAGGCATATCATACGCAGAGTCTTTTCCATTACCATTGATTAGATAATCCTTCTCCTCTTCCAATTCTTCGACCTCTTCACGAGCTTTCTCTACGATTTGTTCCGCTTCTACCTTAGCATCTTCTACAATCGCATCCTTTTCTGCCATTGCTCTTTTATACATCGCTACCGGCATATGCTGTTTTTCTCCATCCTTATAGGCTCTTGCATATTTATGACGTACCAGAATCGGTTCCATAATATTATCCTTAATATCATCTTGCCATCTTGTCATAGATAGGCGGTCTCCCTTTTTCTCTGAACGTTCAAAACCATCACAAGCTAATGCCTTTGTAAGTGATACCTGATGCGATAATCCCTGCTTATAGCCCTCTCCAATCGGCTGAACTAGGATATGCATATGTGGTGTTCCCTTGGGTTCATCCATATGCACCGTAGCAAGAATAATCCTCATATGAGGATAGGATGATTGATAAGATTGAATGAACTCCTCAAACATCGCATGCACTTCCTTACGAAGTTTAGGCTTCTTTACCACTTCGTTAACATCCATAGTTTGGTGGTCACCAAACTGTATTACATACTCATACGCAAGCTGACCGGCTGTGTAATTCTGTCTCGATTTCTGCATATTATTTTGCTCTTCAATGTAGTCCGCTGCATAATCATAAGACTTCATTCTATCACTTCTACGTTGCTTAGCATTGTATTCTTCAATATACGGTTTCATATATTCGTTTGTATATTCCGCAAGAGATTTCCCACCGAGTTCATTTATCAAAACTGCGTTGTATACCGACATAGATGGGTCAACATTGTTCGGCGTATATTCTCTTAGGTCATGTTCTATTGCAGTTTTTCCTCTGCTTACAGATACTGTTTGTGCACTTGCTGGCATCTAATTCCTCCTCTCTGTTCTGTAATTTTGGTGAGTCCATAACTGGCTCTGACAGTTATGGCTCAATACCAGACTTGACATCCTACGGACATCAAGTCGTATTTCGCTCCTATGCGGAGTGCACAAAGCTGCCGCCTTGACTGCATCTCATAGGGCGTTGCCCTGGCGATGCCTTACCCATTCTCAATGGGAGTTACACTCCCAGGCGAAGCCTTCCCTTGTGCAATCATTGCCTAACGACTATCAGTAAGCTGATACTCGAAGCCAATGATTTTGTCGTCGCACACCATCTGCTTTCTTCCTTGACTATACTTACAAGTACGTGCCACGTACTTGTTATATATCGCTCAAAGTGAAAATCTCTCTACCATCGAAAGCTCGTAGGCACTCCTTTTGCATCAAGATATTTTTGGCGTGCTTCCTCTTTCTCCGCATCCGTTGGAGCTGTTTTATATGTACTGTATAATTGTCGCAACGCCACAGCATCCAACTTCCTATTTAGTTCTTTCTTTATCTCTTCACAATCCACTTCCATATCAAGCACAAAACATTTTACGAGCGTAATAAAAAGCCTCTGTGATATCTGAATTTGTTTCTCTTTCATACGTTCCTCCCAAAATCAAGAATTCAAGGTTGCAAGATTGCAATGTTATATATACTTTGCATTCTTGCATTCTTGCACTCTTGCAATCTTCCCTACTCATATCAAAAACCCCAATGCCATTTATCGCCAACTTTGGTAGCTGTTATTTCCAACTCTTCTTTGGCGGTAAATAGCGTACGCCTTTTGATACCATCTACTTCTGCTGCTTCAAAGATTTCTGTACTAGGCTTTGGACCATCCGACAGAAACTCTGTTAGAAAATCTTTGGCTGCTTTCAGCTTTGTAACCTTTGGTTCTCCACTAAGCAATTCCTCTACGGTCAGTTCGATAGGCCCTTCCCACATAAAACCATTGTCTTTGTCTAATCGAAAGGCAATCGACTGTCCTTCCGGTGCAAGGCTACTTTTATCGTGTGCAATTACTCTGCAGGTTGGGTCATCCTTTACCCTACCGACAATCAGCACGCTTCTTGCAGTTGCTTGAAAGTCGATAGAGCCAAGTCCTCTGTACGTAGATTTACTACCGCTTGCTTTGTTCATATGCCCGATAAGGATGATTGCACAGTTGTATTTCTCCGCTATATCACCTAAGTGTTTCATTACCGGACGAATCTCATTTGCACGGTGCATATCCACTCCAGAGCCAAGATATGCTTGGATAGGGTCAAGAATCACAAGCTTCGCTCCAGTCTGCTTTATCGCCTCTTCGATGCGTAAATCTGACATGCTAAGTCCTTGCTCTGATTCATCAATAACAAGCACTTTAGAGCAATCTGCCCCTGCAGCTTCTAGTCTCGGTTTTACTGTGTCTGCCAATCCATCTTCCGCAGTCTGATAGATAACGTTCACAGGTTCACGTTCCTGATCATCCTCCGGAAGTTTCTCACCTTTAGTCAAAAGTGCTGCTATCTGCAATACCGCTGTTGTTTTACCTTCCCCCGGGTCGCCTTGTATAATCGTTAGCTTCCCGTAAGGAATATATGGATACCAAAGAAACTCTACTTTCTTGGTTTCCACATCTGCCATGTTAATAATCTTTAAATTGTCCATTGTTATTCCATCATTTCCTTCCTCTAAATTGCGTAAAATCCTTTAAAATCAACAAAAACGGTTGATAGACGGAATAACCTCTGCTATAATTATCTTGTTGAGAGATAACAGAGGTTATAGCGTTATCAGTTGAGTCTTTATGGTTGCCGCCATTAAGACTCTTTTTTATTTCTTCTGTTTGCATCAAGAAGCATCGCCACCTTCTTCTGTTCATTCGGATATAAATGTCCATAGGTGTTAATCGTAATCTTAATATCCCTATGCCCTAATCGTTCCTTAATCAAAATAGGTTCGATACCTTGGTTAATCAGATATGCGACATGTGTATCATGTTCTAAAGGATAATTCTAGGACACACAACAATTTACCAATACAACCGGCTTATCTGTAATAAAAACGAAAGGACGAAAAGCTATGAAACTTATATATGCTACATATAACCAGTACTGCAATAGTATAGATATAACCACTTTTGATAATATGCTTCTTCGCATAGATTGTAGTAAGGCGGAGGAAGGATTGAAGATCACACCAAATTCACAGTGCGCATTAAATGCTCTTGCGATTGATGAACCTATGGAGTATGCACGCTTAGTGTTGGATGGAGAAATGCAAGCTTGGATTGATGCAGAAGATAGTTTAGAAGTGTGGTAATTTTTCGGGCGGATTGCTATAGATTAGCAGTCCGCCTTTTTCAAAATCTTTACAAAAATATAAGTGGAATGTAAGAGATGTGCGTGGTACAATAGGAAGTGAAATTTGAAGTTAGTGGGGGAATTACAATGGGCAGAGGTTTAGTCAGACGAGTTCTGCTGGTTGCAGCATCAATACTTAATTGGATATTTTCAATAGGATATATAAGAGAAATATATAATGTAATGTTGGGCAAAAATTTAATCAAATATGTGGACAACATAAATATTGACGGTTCTGATTTTACACCATTAGCTAACCTTACAGTTGCGGGAGTAAACGGATTGACGATTTTTCTTGTGATAGGCTCAGCTGTATTGTTTGCGACGATATTTATTCTGATTTTCGCAATATTGCTTAGGGTAACAACAATCAGAAAGCAAGACATAGTTACGGAATCTGAGATAA
>ENA-OPSK01000363-OPSK01000363.1-human-gut-metagenome-genome-assembly--contig:-NODE-363-length-42649-cov-5.945227_pt1 | contig 42649 bp, 30 predicted proteins | sample MGYA00241807_ERZ501905 | MGnify/ENA primary metagenome ERZ501905 (study PRJEB25962, sample SAMEA2042111) | human gut metagenome | biome: human gut; feature: human-associated habitat; material: faeces...
AAGAAACCCGCCAGCCCGTCCTCATGCAGGCAGCCGGTTATCAGCAATCGGGTAATCATGGCGCATAAGATCGCCACGGATGGCGGAAGAATCAAGGAGGTAGCGTACAAGACCAATACCGACAAACCAGCCGTCAGCCAACCGACCAACGCCCAATGGCTCACGATATTCTTGAAACAGGCCGCCGGAACCTCCGCCAACCGCCAGAACGGTAACCGAGTAAAGAATATAAACGCAGCGAGTATCCGCAACATATCAGAAATATTTAGTGATTGCCGCTTGCTTGAAACTATGCATCTCGTTGATCATGCGAACGGCGGAGTCGAGTATCGGGTAAGCGCATACCGAGCCGGAACCTTCTCCCAGCCGTAGCCCTAGATCGAGCAATGCTTTTGCCCCCAAGAAATCCAGTATCCGTTTATGTCCGGCCTCGTCGCCGCAATGCCCGAATACGCAATACGATTGCATTTCCGGATATAAGCGGGAAGCCACCAATACGCAATTCGTCATGATAAAACCATCCACGAGGATAATCATCTTCAGTTCGGCGGCACGCAACATGCCTCCTACAGCCATAACCATCTCATACCCTCCGAAGTAGCGCATTACATCCAAGGCGCTTCCATCCCCTTTGTAATTCTCCAACGAGCGTTTCAGTACGTTGTATTTATGCCGTACGCCTTCGCTGTCCAGTCCGCTACCGGCCCCCACACAGTCGATCAATGGGATTTGCGTGAGGCAAGTCATCCACATGCTGGAAGCCGCCGTATTCCCGATACCCATCTCTCCGAAACTGATCACGTTACAGCCTTCGTTGTAACAATCCGTCACGATATCGGCTCCGTATTGAAGGGCTTTCTCCATTTCCTCCACGGTCATGGCCGCCTCGTGAAGAAAGTTACGGGTTCCTCCCTTGCGCACCTTGCGGTCGATAAGTTGGGGGATAACGGGGAAATCGAAATCCACGCCGCCATCCACGATCTTCAACTCAAACCCATGCTGGCGGGCAAGGTAGCAAACTCCCGCTCCTCCGTTCAAGAAATTATGGATCACTTGGCGAGTTACCTCCTTGGGAGATTTGCTTACGCCCTCGTCGGCGATGCCGTGATCCGATGCATAGATTACGTTCACGGGATGACGCAAGACAGGCGATAAGGTCTGCTGGATCAATCCCACTTGCAGGGCGAGCGCCTCGAGCGTTCCCAATGAGCCTTTCGGCTTTGTCAGATTATCGATCTTGTCTTGTAAAGCGGCCTCCAGCCCTTTGTCCGGGGCCTCGATGTGAAATTGTATCATGATAGTAGTATTTTATATAAGTCGTTGTTCTTATTCCTTGATCTTGACGGGGATTCCGCTGACCATCAAGACAACCTCGTCCGCTTTAGAGGCGATATATTGGTTGAGCCAGCCTTGCATATCGGTAAATTTCCGTTGCACCTCGTCTATCGGCACGCCTCCCATACCCAGCTCGTTCGTCACGAAGATCAGGTAGGCATCTTGCCGGGAGAGTTTATCGAACTCCGCTTTGAGGAGGGAGAGGGATAATTCCACGTCGCTTTGACTGTCGAAGAAGAAATTTGTCCCCCAAAGGGTTACGCAATCGATCACCACGACACGATCGGTAAGATCGTGGCGGCTCAAGTATTTCTCCTCCTCTATATTGGTCCACTCGGGGCCACGATCTCGCTGGTGGCGTTCCACCCGCTTCCGGAACTCCTCGTCCCAGATTCGGGAGGTAGCTAGGTAAACCGGGTTGGGCGACAGCGATAAGGCGAGCCTCTGTGCGTATCCGCTCTTGCCGGACCGCTGTCCTACAGTCACTAAGATCACTTTCTTACTCATCGCCTTCGTGATTCCTGTTTTTCCGGTGGGCGGCACGTTTAGCCTTGTTGATCGGATTGTTCTTGCTCGTCTTCCGAAGGGCGGCCGATTTCGGGTTGGCGGCGATCCGCTGCGCCACCGCCGATTTGCTCAGTGCCTTTCCGAACTTGGGGCGTAAGGCATCTCGCAATAACTTCTCCTCGTCGGTAAGCTTGGCGGTCTTGGATTTCCAGCCTCCCTCTTTCTGCGCCTTACGGGCGGCAGCGTATTTATTGAACTTTCCGAACTTCTCCATTTTAGCGCCTTCATGGCCTCCCTTGTTCTCGGGTTTCGCTTTCCGGAGCGTGCCGAGTAATTCTTTTTCTTGCTGCATCTCCTTTTTCTCCTCCTCTTGCAGGCGGATATATTTCTCTACGTTCAAGCGTTCACCGTCCACCAATACGACATCCTCCGCCGTGACCTTCTGGCCTACGTGCGGTTGCTTGCCGTTTACGGTTACCCGTTCCATCTCGATGAAATTGTCCGCTTCCCGGCGTGAACAAACACCGGCTTCGCTTATCAGTTTGTTTAATCTAATTTCCATATTATTAATATTATATTATTAGTAAAATAAGGGTGACGATCACACCCATCAACAGTTCCGTATTGCTATTCACTTGAATGGCGATACGCATATCCTCGGTCGTGAAAGGTCTCGCGTTCGTTCCGATATAAGGCTTCTCCACCGGTTTGCCGAAATAATCGTGCGTCCCCCCGAACTGGCAGTCCAAGACCGCCGCCAAGGCCGCTTCTGGATAACCGGAATTAGGGCTTGCGTGTTCAGGGCCGAAACGCCGTACGAAATCCCTTTTCCCCCAATTATTGGAGACCAGCAACATCAAATAGGCCGTGAGGCGGGCTGGGATGTAATTGGCGATATCGTCGATTAGCGCCGCTATCCGTCCGAACTCTAGGTAACGCTCATTCTTATAACCGATCATCGAGTCCAGCGTATTCACCATCTTGTAAGCCATCATCCCCGGCAACCCCAGCAGGGCAAACCAAAACATCGGGGCGATCACGCCGTCGCTTAAGTTCTCGGACAAGGTCTCCAACGCTGCCGCCCGTATCTCTTGCGGCGACAGGTTCGAGGTATCCCTCCCTACGATCCGTGCCACTTGCCGCCGTCCTTCTTCCGTGCTACGGTCCACGGCCTCGAACACCGCCTTCACTTCCTTGATAAGCGTCTTTCCGGATAGGCAATAAAATACGCCGACAGCCGTCAGCAACCCACTGAACTGCGGATGTATGATCCAAGCCCACGACAATATCCACTCGCAGATTAAATACACGCCAAGGATAAGCACGACTGCCAGTATGCCGCCTTTTAGGGCCCGCTCGGAGCCTTTATTCAACTCTTTCTCTCCGGCGCTGATCGCTTTGCCAAACCATACGATAGGATGGGGCCAACCTTCCGGGTCTCCCAGCAACCGGTCGGATAACCAACCACCCAAAAAGGGCACGATCTTGAGTAAATTGATAGAATGATGTAACCAATACATATTGAATGTCATTGAAGGAACAAACTTAGACAAAAAAAAGAACATAAGGAAGCGGTAAGCGATTCTTCATCACACATTAGGCGAAAGAAACCTACATTTAAAGGATTTCGAGCGTAGACTTTCATATTCTATCATCCGTTGTATGATCATCCACCAGCTGTTAGAAGATCATGCAACAGCTGGTGGATGATCATACAACGGATGGTAGAAGATGAATAGATACGGAGAAAACGGCTAAAGGATGTCTTTAGAAGCCTTAAATCTTCGGGAAGGGAGGGCTTGATATACGGGGGATTCCTTTCAATTTTGTATTTATTAACAAGAAGAGCGTTCTTACGGCCGGTTATTATTACTTTATTTGCTCCCACCGTATCGTGAAAGGAGTTAATCGAGATGACAGATGAAAAATCCATTTTAGAACAATTTGCCGCTGGAAATCATACCGCTTTCCGGGAATTGTTCATGCGTTACCATCTGAAAGTCTATTATTTCGTGCTGGGACTCGTGAAGTCCGAGAGTGATGCCGAGGACTTGACTCAAGAGATTTTCCTAAAGCTTTGGACGCATCGGAGTCGTTTCACGGAAGTGAGGACGTTCGGTTCCTACCTCTATGTGCTGGCGAAGCATACGGCGTTCAATTATATCGAATCCCGCCGGGTGAATCTCGTGAGCTTAGAGAGAGCCGGGGAGGAAGACGGGGAACGAAGTGATACGCCTTACGAGGATTTAGTTGCCAAGGATTTACGGTTGCTAGTGGATATGATCGTGGAGACCATGCCGCCACAGCGGAAGATGATCTACCGGATGAGCCGCGACGAGGGTTTGTCGAACACAGAGATCGCCGAGAATCTACAACTCTCGAAAAAGACCGTGGAAAACCACTTGAACCTAGCGCTAAAGGAATTGCGGAACGCGGTATTGACTTTCCTTCTTGTTATGATGTGTTAATAGCTTGGGGGTAAAGCGGGAAAAGGAGGTCCTATAAACAAGATAAAATAGAAAAGCAGGAATGAGTCCTATAAAAAAGATATTAAAATACTTTTTCCATCATTCGTTCTCCGGGGAGATGGTGGATCGGGTACATCAGCGATTGGCGGAGCCGGGAGACGAGCGGGAAAAGGAAGAGGCTTTACGGGATATCTGGAATGAGATCGGTTTCCCGGAGGCGGATAAGCGGAGCGAGATGGCTTTCGCCCGGTTGGAGAATACATTGGGCGTGAGGCCCCGCCGCCGTCTGCGTATCCCGGCGTGGGTACGTATCGCCGCTATCTGGCTGATTCCTTTGTTGTCGTTGGGTGTTTCTTATTATTTATACAGGGATGCGCGGGATGTCAAGAAACTGGCTTTTATGGAACAGTTCGTGCCTTCCGGCAAGCGGGAGCGGATCACCTTGCCCGATGGTAGCGAGGTTTGGTTGAATTCCGGTACCTTGCTGCTCTATCCATCCGCCTTTATCGGTCAGAGCCGGGAGATCTATCTGGTGGGAGAGGGATATTTCAAGGTGCGAAAACGCCCCGAGCAACCTTTCATCGTGCGGACGAAAGCGATGCGGGTACAGGTGCTGGGCACCGAGTTCAATTTATCCGCCTACCCGGACCAAGAGAAAATAACAACGACCTTGGAGGAAGGTTCCTTGAAGATCCTTCCCGATGATCCCTCGGTGGCTCCATGTATATTGAGACCTAACGAGCAGCTTGTCTACATCCCTTCCCGGGGAAAGATGGACGTGCGGCAGGTGGTGGCCTCGGATTACTCGGATTGGAAAGAGGGAGGCTTGTTGTTTAACAACGACTCTTTCGAGGAAATCTTGAAAACCTTGGAACGTGTCTACAACGTGAAGGTGCATTTGCGTACTTCCGCTTATCATTCCAACCGGCTTACGATCCATTTCAATAAGCATGAGTCGTTGGAGAACATCATGATGTTGGTCAAGGAGATGATACCCGGCTTGGAGTATCAGATCAAAGAGGATGGGATCTATATTGATTGAGTTAAGGAGATATTAGGCTTTTATAATTCGTTAACGTTTTTCCGTTGGGTGCGCTCCTCGTTTCCCTTGTCCTAATAGCGAGTACGTACTACAAAGGAGATATAAATGTTTAACTAAAAAATCTAATATCGCATGAACAGGAATAAATCTATACGTGTCGCTATTCTTTGCCTAGGGGTATTAGCTATGGGATGTACAAAAAAAGAATCTCAAAAGCTTCACTTAGAAAAGTTAGATGTAGATTGTAAACCAATGAATGTTGTGTTCATATTGTCCGATGATCATCGTTATGATTATATGGGGTTCATGAATACTATTCCTTGGTTACAGACACCTAATATGGATAGAATGGCAGCTCAAGGCGCACATTTAAAAAATGCGTTTGTTACTACTTCATTATCATCGCCAAGTAGAGCATCTATTTTGACAGGTATGTATTCACATTCGCATACAGTTGTAGATAATACAGCTCCGTTACCGGAAGGCCTTATTTTCTTTCCTCAATATTTGCAAGAAGCAGGTTATAAAACAGCGTTTTTTGGAAAATGGCACATGGGGAATGATTCTGGAGATCCCCAGCATGGATTTGATCACTGGGAGGGTTTTAAGGGACAAGGAGAATACTATAATCCACGTATTAATACAAATGGAAAGTGGATTCAATATGAAGATAGTACCTATGTCACAGATTTGTTGACAGAGCATGCTATAAATTTTATCAAGAAACAGAATGAGAACCATAATCCTTTTTTTGTCTATTTATCTCATAAAGGAGTACATGGGCATTTCTTACCGGCAAAGCGTCATAAGGGTTGTTATAAGGATAATGAACTGATACTACCTGCGACTATTAATACACCCAAATATGGGATTACTCAATTACCTACGATTGACCCTCAAACGGGTAAAGCTGCTCATGGTAAAAATTTCTATGGTGAGAATATGAGTCCTAATTGGGTGAAGAATCAACGAGAAAGCTGGCATGGAATAGATTATGCTTATCATGGGAAATCTTGGGAGACGCAGGTCCGAAATTATTGTGAGACTTTACGTTCGGTTGATGAAAGTATAGGATCTGTATTAGATTATCTAATAGAAAATGGTTTAGCTGAAAATACACTAGTGATCTATATGGGGGATAATGGCTTTGCGTGGGGTGAACATGGATTGATTGATAAGCGTCAATTTTATGAGGAATCTGTACGTGTACCGATGTTAGTGTGGTCTCCTTCTTTATTTAAAGGAGGGCAAGTGATAGAGCAAATGATACAAAATGTAGATGTTGCTCCGACTATACTGGCTTGTGCGGGACTTGATAAAGCTGAGCAAATGGTAGGGCATTCATTTCTACCCCTACTGAGGAACGAGCAGGTGGAATGGAGAAAACGTGTTTTTTATGAGTATTATTGGGAGCATGAATTTCCACAGACTCCAACTATGCATGGTGTGCGTACGGATGATTATAAATATATTCGTTATCATGGAATTTGGGACACCAATGAATTTTATGATTTAAAGAATGATCCGGATGAGACTACTAATTTGATAGGAGCTCCGGAATATCAAGAAATAATCAAGCAATTAAATCATGATCTGTATGATTGGCTAGAGTCTACTGGCGGTATGTCAATTCCTTTGAAACGAACAGAACGCCCTCATAATGACCATAGAAATCAGGGATATTATTAACTAATTCTAATAATAAAATGAATTATAGTATGAAAAAACATCTTATATATTTATTTGTTAGTGCCTTTTCTGTTATTTCTGTACAAGCTCAAAAAATAACATTAAAAGAAGATAGCATATCTTTGAAACAAGCATTTAAGAAACTGGAAGCTGTTTCGAAGTATAAAATAGCTTATAATGATAGCCAGATAGATATGTCTGCGATTGTTACAATAAATCAAAAGGACAAGGATGTATTAGAAGTCTTATCTGATTTGTTGAAGAACACAGGACATACGTATAAAATAAATGAGAATTATGTAATTATAATACCTAAACAAAAAGAATCTTTACAAACGAAGAAGCAGGTTTCGGGTATCATTCTTGATATGACAGGTGAACCTGTTATTGGAGCAAATGTGGTTGAAAAAGGAACGAGTAATGGAACAATTACAGATATAGATGGCAATTTCGTGCTGGAAATAGGAGCAGAGTCCGTACTTCAAGTTTCTTTTATAGGTTTTAATACTCAAGAAGTTCCAACTGAGGGAAAAACGAGTTTTTCTATTAAGCTAGGTGAGAATACTCAGGCTTTGGATGAGGTTGTTGTTGTTGGTTATGGTACAATGAAGAAAAGTGACTTGACAGGAGCTGTATCTAATGTAAAAGCTGAAAGCTTGCTGAGTAAACCTGTAGTGAATGTCGGACAAGCTTTATCTGGAAAAGCGGCAGGAGTAGAGATTTTTGAGAATGGTGGAACAACGGATGGAAAAGTAAGGGTTCGTATTAGGGGTAATAATTCAATCAATTCTTCAAATGAACCTCTGTATGTTGTAGATGGTGTAATTGGGGTAAGTAATATCAATTTATTAAATCCTAGTGAGATTGAGTCGTTGGAAGTCTTGAAAGACGCTTCTGCTACAGCTATTTATGGAGCTCGTGGAGCGAATGGTGTGATTATGATTACGACAAAACGAGGATTAAAAAATGAGAAAGCTCAAATATCCTATGATGGCTATATTTCCATAGGAAAAATAGCCAGAAAATTAGACTTGATGAATGCGGAAGAATGGTGGGAGAATTATAACATAACGATGGATAATGGCCAAAAATATGATCCGGTAGGTTATATGCAAGGTAAATATAAAAAAGTGACTCCGGCAGATTTGCCTAATTTATTTGATGCGAATGGAAATCCTCTATATGATACGGATTGGCAGGATGAAACCTATCAAACAGCTATTAATCATAGCCATCAAGTCAGTATTCGCGGTGGAGCTGATAAGACTTTATACAGTGTTCATCTGGGCTATTTACATAAGGATGCCCTGATGCGTAATGGATACTTGGATCGTTACACGGGTAGAATTAATTTAGATTCACAGCTTCGTGAATGGTTAAAGATGGGGGCTAATATGTCTTTTAACTATAATAAAGGTAATGATAATTATCAATTTGGCGGGGTAAAACGATTCGTTCAAGAAGCAATACCTTTAATTCCTGTAAAGTATCCTGATGGTTCTTGGGGAAGTAATCGTGATTTTCCGGGAGCGGTACAAGATACGCCTTCTAGGTATTTGGAGGAAATGGTGAATGAGACGTCTAATACACAGACTATCGCAGATCTTTACTTGGATTTTAAAATAACAAAGGATTTAAATTTTAAAACGACTTTCGCTGTCGATGCTAGTTTTAAGAAACGTAATTATTATGCGGGGAAAGAATTGGTTATGTCTGGAAAAACAGAAGGGGGTATTGCGACAATTGATACGGAAAAGCAAATCTATTGGCAGAATGAGAATTACTTTAATTATAATAAGGAATTTAATAATAAGAGTCGCTTAAATGTGATGCTAGGATTGAGTTGGCAACAACGTCTAGCGGAAATGGTAAGTTCTACTTCTCAAAATTTTAGTGATGATTTCTACCAATGGCATAATTTAGGGGCTGGAACAGTTACCATGCCATCAGAGTCGAGTGACTACGGCTGGTCTATTAATTCCTATTTTGCACGTGTAAATTATTCATTAAAAGAACGATATCTTTTTACAGCTACAGGTAGATATGATGGTTCTTCAAAATTTGGAAAGAATAATAAATATGCGTTTTTCCCCTCTTTCGCTTTTGCATGGAGAGCCTCAGAGGAAAGCTTTTTGAAAAGTATCCATTGGCTAAATAACTTGAAAGTTCGTACAAGTATAGGTGAAACAGGTAACCAAGAAATTGGGAATTATGCTTTCTATCAAAATTTAGGAACGAATAATGTTATTTTTAATAATGCATATAATTCTGCTTTGTATCGCAGCTCTTTTGGCAATCCGGATTTGAAATGGGAGAAGACTTTACAATGGGACGCAGGTGTTGACATAAGCGTGTTGAATCAACGTATTGATTTATCTTTAGATTACTATTATAAGAGAACAAATGATTTATTATTGAATGCTCCTATTCCTAGTTCCTCGGGATTAAATACAGTTATGCGAAATATAGGTTCTGTACAAAATCAAGGATTTGAGTTAACATTAAATACTCATAATATAAAAACAGATGATTTCAATTGGACATCTAGCGTGCTATTTAACGTGAATAGAAATAAGATTTTGAAATTAGGAAAGAATGATGAAGACATTTATCCGGAACCAAGACACCCTCAAGGAGAATTGCTTATTTTACGTGTCGGTGAACCGGTTGGTTCCCTTTGGGGATTACGTCGTTTAGGTACTTGGGGAGAAGATGAGGCTGAAGAGGCTGCAAAATATAATCGTTTACCGGGAGATTTGAAATATGAGGATTTGAATAATGATGGTGTTATTAATAGTGAAGATAATACGATTATAGGTTGTACATCTCCTGATTGGACCATGACGGTGTCTAACACGTTTATATATAGAAATATTGATTTTTCTTTTGATATTAGATTTGTCTTTGGAAATGATGTTGTTAATTGTGTTACGCATACTGCAGAAGATCGTTCTGGTGTTGCTGGTGGATTCAAGTCATGTCTTGATGCTTGGACTCCCTCTAATCAAAATACAATGATAGCTCAGCGTCGTCCGATGAAATCTTATTATGATTCTTATCCTGATTCGCATTGGATGCAAGATGGATCGTTTGTGCGAGGACAAAATTTTGTGCTTGGATATACTTTTAGTAAAAGTCTGCTTAAAAAAATCAAGATACAAGATTTAAGAATTTATGCAAGTGCCCAAAATCTATTTTGTATTACTAAATATAAAGGATATGATCCGGAAGTAACTTCTTATGAAGATGCTGCTTTTGGGCAAGGTTTAGATACTTTTAGTGAACCAAAAGCTCGGACTTTTACATTTGGGTTGAATGTTAAATTCTAATATATTAAAACTATGAAGACTAATAAATCTTATATTATTGGATTATGGGTTTTTCTATTGACTGCTTGTAATAGCTTTTTAGATGAACAACCTACGGGAACAATGACAACGGACTCTAAATTAACAAGTAAAGAATCAGCTTTAGCGTTGACTAATTCTGTCTATTTAGAAAATACGGTTTTTGACAAGGCTGTACCTGGGTGGGGATGTAATACTGTCTTGTTATTAGAATATATGACAGGTAAAGCTACGTCGGAAAATTCTCAAACAAGTTATAAAGATTTTCAAGATTTACTGGTAAGTGATAGATCTTTGTATATTGAGGATTGGTGGGTAGGTTGTTATGCCGGAATTGCAAATTGTAATTTGGCTCTTCAAAAACTTAAGGAGTTTACAAGTTTAGAAGCTTCACTTATTGATGGATATTTGGCTGAAGTAAAATTTATGAGAGCCTTATATTATTTCTATTTAGTACGGATTTTTGGAGATGTGCCTAAAATTACAACGGTACAATCTGAGCTGGATGAACTTCAAGTTTTTCGTTCTCCTGTAAAGGAAATTTATGATGAAATTATTATTCCGGATTTATTGGAAGCAGAACAATCCAGTTTGGTGTTTAGTGATCATACGGGACGTATCTCGATGGCTGCTGTTAAAGCTCTTTTGGCAGATGTATATTTAACTTATGCGGGTTATCCTTTGTTGGGAGGTGAGTCCTATTTCAAGGAATCAGCCAAACGTTCATTGGAAATTATAAATTCTACAGAATACACTCTTTTTGAAGATTACGAGGGTTTGAGACTTCCAGCAAATAACAATAAGGGGGAATTTATTTATCAAGTACAATTTTCTTTGAATAAACTGCATAATGATGCGGTATGCTTATTTTTGCCGTCTCGTTCAGGAATGTCTGCTTATAATTTGGAATACGGTAGTTTAATCCCGACTCAAGAATTCGTGGAAAGCTTTGAGAAAGGGGATAAGCGTACGGAAGAGAAGCAATATTTCTTTACAAACTACAAGGGGCATCCGAGTAAGTTCTCTCCGGGAGCGGCAGAGTTGGAGTTTATGGATTTGAATGGCTATTATATCTATAAGTTTTTTGATCAAGTGGCTATTGATAATACGGCGAAGTCAGACTTGAACTGGAGTGTATATCGTTACACGGATGTATTATTAATGTATGCGGAAGCGCAAGTGAATGCGGATGGTACTCCGAACCAGCAATCCATCGATATCGTGAACCAAATACGAGGAAGGGCCGGATTAGCGCCGTTTAAGCAGACCAACGCAAGCGCATTCTTGGAGGAAGTCTGGGACCAACGTTACTTTGACCTATGTTATGAAAATAAGATGTGGTTTGATATGCTACGTACCCGTAAGATCCGGGATGATAAATCCGGGGAATATGTGGACTTTATCGGCTATAAGACGAATTGGGGTAAGGTGTATACGGAAACCCAACTATTGTTCCCGATTCCATTAAGCGAACGGCAGGCGAATCCGAACCTGACTCAGAATCAAGGTTATTAACGAATAGAAAATAATATATGAAGATCAAGTTGTCTTTATTAGCCACCGGTTTACTATATGTGCCGGTGGTGTTCGCCCAAAAGCAACCCAATGTCGTGATCATTCTGGCGGATGATATGGGTTACGGGGATGTTGGATGCAATAATCCATATGCTAGGGTACGTACACCGGCCATCGATCAATTGGCCCGGAACGGTATCCGTTTTACGGATGCCCATTCTGCGGGTGCGTTGAGTGGGCCTTCACGCTACGGTTTAGTGACAGGACGTTATTTTTTCCGTACGCCGAAGAAGTCCGAGTATTGGGGGTACTTGTCTCCATATATCGAACCGGAGCGTTTGACGATCGGCTCCTTGATGCGTAATGCCGGCTATACGACCGCTTGTGTCGGGAAATGGCATCTAGGGCTCGACTGGCAGTTGAAAGATGACTCGAAACCACAGATTCTTACCCCTAAGAAATTTGGTTATACGAATACGGATTTCTCCGCCCCTGTAAAAAGAGGCCCTACGGAATTAGGGTTTGACTATTCTTTCATCCTTCCGGCTTCCTTGGATATGCCGCCTTATGCGTTCGTGCGCAATGACCGTGTCGTGGACCCGGATGTCATCTTGACGGCGGATGCTTATCCGAAGAAACAGGATGAGACTGTTTACGCTTGGGATCGTAAACATACGAACGAGAATGATATTTATTGGGAACGGGGTGTTTGGTGGCGTAACGGAGAGATGTCGCGCTCCTTTAAGTTTGAGGAATGTTTCCCGACAATCGTAGATGAGGGTATCGCTTTTATCGATCGGGAAGGACGAAAGGACAAGCCATTCTTTTTATATATGCCGTTAACCGGTCCGCATACCCCATGGCTGCCCACCGTTCAGTTTAAGGGATCTACCGAGTTAGGTACCTATGGCGATTTTATGGGCGATATCGATAATGTCGTGGCTCGGGTGAATGCCAAACTAAAGGAATTAGGTCTGGAGAAGAATACGATTGTCATTTTCGCCAGTGATAACGGAGGCGCATGGGAAGAGGAGGATATCCAGCAATACGGGCATCAAAGTAACTGGAGCCGCCGTGGACAGAAAGGTGATGCGTGGGACGGCGGTCATCATGTTCCGCTGATTGTTCATTGGCCGGATCATATCAAGCGCCCCGGAGTCTGTACCCAAACGGTTGGCTTGGTAGATATATTGGCTACATTGGCGGATTTGACCGGGCAATCCCTTCCTAAAGGACAGGCAGAGGATAGCTTCAGCTTTAAGAAAGTATTGGATGGTGATATGAATGCCTCGACGAGAGACCAGATCATGTACTTGTCCGGCTCCGGCAAATTAGCGATCAAGAAGGGAGATTGGAAATATATCGATTGTCTGGGCTCCGGTGGTTTTACGGCTCCCGCCCGTTTATCCCCGGTGAAGAATGGACCGAAAGGCCAACTTTATAATATGCGGACCGATTCTTTGGAAAGTAATAATCTCTTCTTGCGTGAGAAAGGCATTGCGAATGAGCTTTCCGCGTTGTTGAAGAAATTGTTGGATCAAGGATATAGCCGTCCGCAATAAAGGTAATCTTGATTAGGCAAAAAGTTGAATCGAATGACAAAGTTAGGCGTATTGTTTAGTGTTTTGGGAGTGGGGGCCGGTTGTATTCCGGCCTTCGCTCAAAAACAGCTCCCCAATATCATCGTAATGTTATCGGATGACCAAGGTTGGGGCGATTTGGGCTTCACGGGGAATACCTTCGTGCAAACTCCTAATATAGATCGTATCGCTCATGAGGGAACGATTTTGGAGAATTTTTATGTCTGTCCGGTGTCATCCCCGACGAGGGCGGAGTTCTTGACCGGACGCTATCATGTACGGAGTGGCGTTAATTCTACGACCGGGGGAGGCGAACGCTTTAATCTGGGAGAGAAAACGATCGCGGAATATTTCCGGGAGGCCGGATACGCTACCTCTCTATTTGGAAAATGGCATAGTGGTACGCAATATCCCTACCATCCGAACGCAAGGGGCTTCGAGGAGTTCTATGGTTTTTGTTCCGGGCATTGGGGGAATTATTGGAACCCGGTGTTGGAGCATAACGGAGAGATTATTTCGGGCGAGGGCTTTATCATAGATGATCTGACCGATAAAGCCTTGGATTATATACGTGATCATAAAGAACATCCATTCTTTATGTTCTTGTCTTATAACACACCTCATAGTCCGATGCAAGTCCCGGATAGTTGGTGGAACCGTGTAAAAGATCGTACCTTGTCGCAGCGAGCTACTTTCCCGGAGCAAGAAGATACTACGTTTACGAAAGCGGCTTTGGCCTTGGCCGAGAATTTAGATTGGAATATCGGACGTGTATTGTCTTTGTTACATTCATTGGATTTGGAACAAGAGACGATTGTTATTTATTTCTCGGATAACGGCCCGAATAGTTTCCGGTGGAATGGTGGGATGAAAGGGCGAAAAGGCTCTACGGATGAAGGGGGTGTTCGTTCGCCGTTTTGTATCCGTTGGCCGGGACATATAAGGAAAGGGGCCGTGGAAACCCAGTTGTCCGGGGCTATAGACTTAATCCCTACTTTATTAGGTTTGGCGGGAATAGAATATACCCCGTTAAGGAAACTGGACGGAATCGATTGGGGACAGCGATTGCTGGATGAGAAAGCTCCTGCTATGGATCGGGTTTTATATAGTTATTGGGGAGGTAAGACGAGTGTGCGTATCCCATATTATCTATTGGATGCGGAAGGTTATTTATATAAAACGGATATAGATCGTGAGCAACGGAAGGATGTATCGGATAAAGAACCCGAGATATATGAGCGGATGAAGCGTTATTCGAATTGGTTTAAGGATGAGTTACTGGCGGATTTCCCGAAGAAGGATACCCGTCCGTTTATAATCGGTCATCCGCAGGAAACCTATTCAAAGCTACCGGCCCGGGATGCGAGGATATCTGGCCCGATCGAACGCTCCAACCGTTATCCGAATTGTTCTTATTTTACGAACTGGAAAAGCCCGGAAGCGGAGATAAGCTGGAATGTGGAGGTGGAGGAATCCGGTTTGTTCGAGGCTTTTATCTATTATACTTGCGATAAACGAAATATAGGCTCTACTTTTGAACTTCGTACGGACCGGGATGCCGAGAATCTTGTATTTACATTGGATCAAGTAAATGACCAACCCATGCTCGGTGCGGATTTGGATAGGGTTCTCCGGGAGGAGTCTTATGTGAAAGGATTTGCTCCTTGCTCTGTCGGTACGATTCCTCTATCGAAAGGTACGGCCACTTTATCCTTGCAAGCGAAAACGATCCGGAATGAGGAAGCCATGAATTTTTGGATGTTGGTGCTAAAACGAGTGAAATGAGTCTGAGATTGAAAAAAGTTGTATAACTATTTGCCAGTTATCAAATAATCACTACCTTTGCACCGCAAAATTTTTTATTAATCAATATTAAACAGCGTTTTATGAACAATTACGAAACCGTTTTCATTTTGACTCCCGTTTTGTCTGACGCTCAGATGAAGGAAGCGGTAGAGAAATTCACGAACCTTCTGAAAGCTCAAGGAGCTGAGATCGTGAATGAAGAGAACTGGGGCTTGCGCAAGTTAGCTTATCCTATCGACAAGAAGACAACAGGCTTCTACCAGTTGGTTGAATTCAAGGCAGATCCTAGTGTTATCGCTACATTGGAATTGAACTTCCGTCGTGACGAGCGTGTGATCCGCTTCTTGACTTTCCGTCAAGACAAGTATGCCGCAGAATATGCAGCTAAGAGAAGAAATCTGAAATCATCTAAAGAAACAGTAAAGGAGAATAATTAATTATGGCAGCAACTCAATCAGAAATCAGATATTTAACTCCGCCTTCAGTAGACGTTAAGAAGAAAAAATATTGCCGTTTCAAAAAGAACGGTATCAAGTATATCGATTATAAGGATCCTGAATTCTTGAAGAAATTCTTGAACGAGCAAGGTAAGATCCTTCCGCGTCGTATCACTGGTACTTCCTTGAAGTTCCAACGTCGTGTGGCTCAGGCTGTAAAGCGTGCTCGTCACTTGGCTTTGCTTCCTTACGTGACCGATTTGATGAAATAATTAATTAAGAGGAGACAGAATATGCAAGTTATTTTGAAAGAAGATGTAGTGAATTTAGGCTACAAAGACGATATCGTAACAGTAAAAGACGGTTACGGACGTAACTTTCTAATCCCCACGGGTAAGGCAGTGATCGCTTCAGAGTCTGCTAAGAAAGTATTGGCTGAGAACTTGAAGCAACGTGCCCACAAATTGGCTAAGATCAAGGAAGATGCTCAGGCTTTGGCCGCTAAGTTAGAGGGTGTAGCTTTGACGATTGGCGCTAAGACTAGCTCTACAGGTACGATCTTCGGTTCTGTAACGAATATCCAAGTTGCTGAGGCTTTGGCTAAGGCTGGTTTCGAGAATATCGATCGTAAGATTATCTATATCAAGGAATCTGTTAAGGAAGTAGGTAGCTATAAGGCTGTTTTGAAACTTCACAAAGAGGTTTCCGTTGAGGTTCCTTTCGAGGTTGTTTCTGAATAATAGATACTTTAATATATCATAAAAGAGGGTAGTTTCGAAACTGCCCTCTTTTTTTGTTTTAATTATAAAAAAAGACATCTGTCAATCAGCAAAAAAGCGCTACATTTGTTCCCGAATTTGCAATAATTTTAGAAAGTGAGCAAAAAGTCTTTTCTATATATTAACTTGCTATTTGCGTTGTTTTTTTTCTTGCCCGGACTTCAGGCGAGAGAGAAGACTTTTACGGTCGTGATCGATGCTGGGCATGGCGGGAAGGATCCGGGCGCTAGAGGGGCGAATATTAATGAGAAGGAGATAAATCTCGCTGTCGCCTTAAAATTGGGTCGATTGATAGAGAATAACGCGGAGGATGTGCGTGTGATCTATACTCGTAAGACGGATCGTTTTATCGAGTTGGACGAACGTGCGAATATAGCGAACCGGAATAAGGCGGATCTTTTCGTGTCTATCCATACGAATGCCGTAAAGCGTGGAAGTACCGTGCAAGGTACGGAGACGTATACGCTGGGTTTGGCCCGTAGCGAAGAGAACTTAGAGGTGGCTATGAGCGAGAACTCAGCGATCTTGTTGGAGGATAATTATCAACAACGGTATGAGGGATTTGACCCGAACTCTTCGGAGTCATATATCATTTTCGAGTTTATGCAGAATAAGCATATGGAGCAAAGTATTAGTCTGGCTTCCGAGATACAGAAATCGTTCGGGGCTTGTAAGCGGGTGGACCGTGGCGTAAGACAGGCTGGTTTTTTGGTGCTTCGCAAAACGAGCATGCCCAGTGTTCTGGTCGAGTTGGGGTATATCTCGAATCGTCAAGAAGAGCAGTTCATGAGAACCGCCGCCGGACAAAATAAATTGGCGGAAGCGTTGTACGATGCTTTTTGCAAATATAAGAAGAATTACGATCGTCGTAAAGGAAATATTTCCGGAGTTGTCGCTGCTCCCGTAGCGAATGAGGAAACTCCGCCTCCGGGGAGCGAGGCTGATATCTTAAATAAAAAACAGCAAGCCACAAGACAGAAAACCTCAGTTTCTTCTACCACTTCCGTGAACAGGAACACGAAAGGAAAGGTTATATATAAGATACAATTCTTGACTTCCAATAAGAAGCTTCCTGCGAACTCCCGGTTATTTAAGGGGTACAAGAACGTGGATTTCTATGTGGAGAAAGGTATCTATAAATACACGTATGGCGAGACTTCGGATTTTAACTCGATCCGGAAGATGCGCCGAACGATCGCTAAGGATTTTAAAGATGCCTTCATCATCGCTTTTAAGGATGGGAAGAAGGTGAAATATTAATGATATAGGAATAAATTATACATTATAAATAAAGGAAATGAAAAGTGTATTCACTAAAGAGGCGAAGATCGGACTTGTGACGATCGTAAGTCTGGCGTTATTGTATTTAGGCATTAATTATCTGAAGGGTATTAACCTGTTTCAGCCGGTGAACCATTACTACGTATCATTCAGCAACGTAAAGGGGGTGACGATTTCCAGCCCTGTATTTGTGGATGGTTTTAAGGTGGGATTGGTTCGTGATATTATTTATGACTATGATACGACCGGTAAGATCATCGTTGAGGTTAGTTTGGAAGATAAGATGAGGCTGAATAAGGGAAGTTATATAGCGGTTGTCAATACTTTCTTAAGCGGAGCTGAGTTGCATATTCATTTGAACACTTACGTGGATGACTTTTTGAAGCCGGGTTCTACGCTCGAGGGACGAATGGAAGAGGATATGATGCAATCCGTACAGGAGAAGATCTTGCCAAGCGTTGAGAACCTTTTGCCGAAGATCGACACGATTTTGGGTAGCTTGCAAACCTTGATCGCTCATCCGGCCTTGGCTCAATCCTTGAATCATATCGAAAAAACGACTAGCAACCTAGAGGTGTCTACCCGTCAGTTGAATCAGATGTTGAGTAAGGATGTACCGGGTATCGTGAATAACTTGAAGACGATGACGGATAATTTCTCGGAGGTGAGCGCCAACTTGAAAGAATTGGATTTGGCTACAACGGTCAATTCCATCAATGCGACCTTGGCGAACTTGAAGTTGACTACGGATAAATTGAACTCGACGGATAATAGCATCGGCTTATTGTTGAACGACAAAGGATTGTATGATAATCTGAACAGCACGATGGACAACGCCTCCAAGCTATTGCTAGATTTGAGGGAGAATCCGAAAAGATACGTCCATTTCTCTGTTTTTTGATTATGTTAAAAAATCATAGTATAAAAGACGTTATTTAGAATCATTCTAATTAGACAAAAAGTTAGGGGACTCCTGCTGATTATACGCATAAGGCCTTTAGGTAAAGTGAGATAGATACTTCCTGAGGCCTTATTCCGTCACCGGACGTCAGCGTTTACGCTTTTGTAGAGGTCTCTAAAATAAAGGGTTTTTGAACGTTGGTCGATCTAAATAGCAGTAAATCAGATAGGTATTAGTAACTATCTGAATCTAAAAGGGATATTGAAAATTCATATTTACCAAACAAAATAGCACTTTTTTTTTCGGAATTAATTTCTAAACTTTGTAGTCCGAATGTAAAAAGTATTAGTGGGAGAGAAAGAAAACATGCAGACTGATTATCAAACATTGTGGAATAAGTGCCTTGCGGTCATAAAGGATATTGTGCCTAAGGCAGCTTTTGACACATGGTTCGTACCTATCGTTCCGTTATCATACGAAGACAAGAAGTTTACCATACAGGTGCCTAGTCAATTCTTCTATGAGTATCTGGAAGAGAAGTATGTTAATGTTTTGAAAGTTACATTGTATCGTGTAATCGGTCAAGGAACCATTCTTAACTACCGTATCATGGTGGATAAGACCACTGGTGGTACGGTTGATTATCCGGCGGAGAATGCTTCCACCGCTGTAAAGAAAGTCACTCCCAAGGACGCAAACAAGGCTCCGAATCCTTTTATGACGACTGCTCCGCAGGATTTGGACCCTCAGTTGAACCCGAAGTATAATTTTGATAATTATTTCGAGGGTACGAGCAACAAGCTGGTTCGTACGGCGGGTGAGGCTGTTGCCCAGAATCCGGGAAAGACTACGTTTAACCCGTTGTTCATTTTTGGCCCGTCAGGAGTGGGTAAAACTCACTTATGCCATGCGATCGGAACCCGTATCCGGGAGTTGCATCCGGAAAAGAAAGTGTTATATGTATCTTCGCATTTGTTCCGGGTACAGTTTACAGATGCTATCCGTAAGAATACGACTAATGACTTCTTGAATTTCTATCAAAATATCGATGTGCTGCTGTTGGATGATATACAGGAGTTGATCGGTATGGATAAGACTCAAAATACATTCTTCCATATTTTCAACCACCTGCACCAGTTAGGTAAGCAGCTTATCTTGACTTCTGATAAACCTCCTGTGGATTTGCAAGGGATGGAAGAGCGCTTGATCACCCGTTTAAAATGGGGATTGACGGCTGAGTTGAGCCGTCCGGATCTGGATCTACGTAAAAAGATACTGAAGAATAAGATCAACCATGACGGAATCATGATTCCGGATGAGGTCTTTAACTTTATCGCTAATAATGTGACGGAGAATGTCCGTGACTTAGAAGGTATTCTCGTCTCTTTAATGGCTAATGCGGTTATCAATAATCGTGAGATCGATCTGCCGTTGACGAAACGTGTGGTTAGCCAAGCGGTTCGGTTGGAGAAGAAACAGATCTCCGTACAGATGATTCAGGAGATCGTTTGCAAGTATTTCAACTTGGAGCAATCGGTTATCCAGACTAATTCCCGTAAACGTGAGATCGTGCAAGCCCGTCAGATCACGATGTATTTGGCGAAAAAATATACGGACTCCTCTTTTTCCCATATTGGAAAGATCGTAGGAAAGAAAGACCATGCGACGGTCTTGCATGCTTGTAAGACGATCAAAGACCAGATTGAGACTAGTAAGTCTTTCCGGTCTTCCGTAGAGGAAATCGAGGTCTTGCTCAAGAACTAAATTAAGAATCCCTATATAGTAGGATAAGGACGTCTCTCTAAAGAGGCGTCCTTCTTTGTTTTGGAAGATCCGTATAAGTGTTAAGTTTTCTTTTTGGAAAACTATTTGATGCTTGGTTTTGTTTAAGTAGTTGAAAATGTGGGGTTGCGAGTTTGGTTTTGGAAAACTTTTCAATAAGTATTCTTTTTAACGTAGGGTAATTTGGATAACTGGTAAAGTATGCGTAAACTTGCAGTCGCAAAATAAATATAATAATTGTGGATCGTAAAACTTACACTTTTGACGAAGCGTTTAAGGCTTCATTGGATTACTTTACCGGTGACGAGCTCGCCGCTAAAGTATGGGTAAATAAATATGCCTTGAAGGATGCGTTTGGAAATATCTATGAGGAATCTCCGAATGATATGCATCATCGCTTGGCAAGTGAGATTGCCCGTGTGGAAAAAAAGTATCCGAATCCGTTGTCGGAACAAGAACTTTTCGACCTGTTTGATCATTTCCGCTACATCGTTCCGCAAGGAAGTCCGATGACGGGAATTGGCAATGATTATCAAATTGCCTCACTCTCTAATTGTTTTGTTATCGGATTGGACGGGCAAGCGGATTCGTATGGTGCGATTATTCGTATTGACGAAGAACAGGTACAATTAATGAAGCGCCGTGGTGGTGTAGGCCATGATCTTTCGCATATCCGCCCGAAAGGTTCTCCGGTTAAGAATTCTGCGTTGACTTCTACCGGGTTGGTTCCGTTTATGGAACGTTATTCGAATTCCACCCGTGAGGTGGCCCAAGATGGCCGTCGTGGAGCTTTGATGCTGAGTGTTTCTATTAAACATCCGGACTCGGAGGCGTTTATCGACGCTAAGATGACGGAAGGTAAGGTTACAGGTGCAAATGTATCTGTGAAGATTGATGATGATTTCATGAATGCCGCGGTTAATGGCGGTACCTATAAGCAACAATATCCAATTGATTCGGATTCTCCCGTTTATGTGAAGGATATCGATGCTTCTGGCTTATGGAAAAAAATTATTCATAACGCTTGGAAATCCGCTGAACCGGGTGTGTTATTCTGGGACACGATCTTACGTGAGTCTGTACCAGACTGCTATGCGGATCTGGGGTTCCGTACGGTTTCCACGAATCCTTGTGGCGAGATACCTCTTTGTCCGTATGATAGTTGCCGTTTGTTAGCAATCAATTTATATTCATATGTGGTAAATCCGTTCACTCCGGACGCTTATTTCGATTATGATTTGTTCAAGAAGCATGTAGGTTTGGCCCAGCGGATTATGGATGATATTATTGATTTGGAGTCGGAGAAGATCGAGATGATCTTGGCTAAGATCGACTCGGATCCGGAATCCATGGAGGTAAGACAAACAGAGCGTCATTTGTGGGAAAAGATCCAACGAAAGACTTTGCAAGGACGTCGTACAGGTGTGGGCATCACGGCGGAAGGCGATATGATTGCCGCTTTAGGTTTGCGTTATGGAACAGAAGAAGCAACCGATTGTGCGGAACTTATACAAAAGACATTAGCTTTGGCCGCTTATCGTTCATCCGTAATGTTGGCGAAAGAACGTGGTGCCTTTGAGATATTCGATGCGAAGCGTGAGGAAAAAAATCCGTTCATCAACCGTTTGCGTGAGGCTGATCCTGCTTTATATGAGGATATGTTGAAATACGGCCGTCGTAATATCGCTTGCTTAACAATCGCTCCGACAGGAACGACTAGCTTGATGACACAGACCACTTCCGGTATAGAGCCGGTATTCTTGCCGGTATATAAGCGCCGCCGCAAAGTAAACCCGAACGATTCCGAGGCTCGTGTGGATTTCGTGGATGAGACAGGCGACGCTTTCGAGGAGTATATCGTATTCCATCATAAGTTTGTAACGTGGATGCAAGCGAATGGTTATTCGGCAAGTAAGAAATATACACAAGAAGAAGTGGAGGAGCTAGTTGCTAAGTCTCCTTATTATAAAGCGACTTCCAATGATGTCGATTGGTTACAAAAAGTCCGTATGCAAGGACGCATTCAGAAATGGGTGGACCATTCTATCAGCGTAACGATCAATTTGCCGAACGATGTAAGTGAGGAGTTGGTAGACTCTTTGTATGTTGAGGCATGGAGATGCGGATGTAAAGGATGTACTGTTTATCGAGATGGTTCTCGTTCCGGTGTCTTGATTGCGACAGATAAAAAGAAGAAAAAAGAGGATTGTAACTGCATGCAACCACCGGTTATCGTATCTACCCGTCCTCGTGAATTGGATGCGGATGTGGTAAAATTTCAGAATAACCGTGAGAAATGGATCGCTTTCGTCGGCTTGTTGAATGGCCGTCCGTATGAGATCTTTACCGGTTTGGCCGATGATGACGAGGGTATCATGTTACCTAAAAACGTTTCTAAAGGTACGATCATCAAGAGCTATGATGAGGATGGTAATAAGCATTACGACTTCCAGTTCAAGAATAAACGCGGTTATAAAATGACAATCGAAGGTTTGGATGGCAAGTTTAATCCGGAATATTGGAACTACGCTAAATTGATTTCCGGTGTGCTCCGTTACGGAATGCCTATCGATCAGGTTATAAAACTGGTACAGGGTATGGAGTTGAATAGCGAGTCTATCAATACTTGGAAGAATGGCGTGGAACGGGCCTTGAAGAAATATTTACCGAACGGCATGGAAGCGAAAGGGCAGAAATGTCCGAACTGTGGGTTGGAGACCTTAATTTATCAAGAAGGTTGTTTGATCTGCACGAATTGCGGAGCCTCTAAATGCGGTTAAATAATTGACTAAATCTATATACCATGAAAGTCACTTTTAATATAAACTTCCATACCGTTTGGGGACAGAAGTTATGTGTAGTGGGCTCCATACCGGAATTAGGCTCTTGGGAACCTGCTTTGGCTAAGGAGATGAATTACTCTGGGGATGGAAACTGGAAACTGGAACTGGATCTTCCACCCGATATAAAAGATATAGAATATAGATATTTCTTAAGTGTTAATGATAAGCAGATCTTTGAGGAGTGGGAGAAGAATCACCGGATTGTATTGGATGGACAATCTGATTCTTACATCCTTTATGATTATTGGCAAATCCGTCCGGATAATCTAGCCTTTTATTCTTCTGCTTTCACCAAAAGTTTATTCGCTCATCCCTGCAATACACATGAGAGGGTCGTTAGAAGTGGAAGAAAATTGGTGATAAAGATATCCGCTCCCCGGGTGGAAAAGAATCAGTGTGTAGCCATTACTGGAAATCAAGAATGCTTAGGTAACTGGCATCCGGACAAGGCTTTATTGTTGAGTTGCGATACTTTCCCGGAATGGCATATTGATTTAGACGCTGCGGAGATACGGTATCCTTTAGAATATAAATTTTTGGTTTGGGATAATGATTCCCGTCAACCTTTGTATTGGGAGAGTGATGAGAATCGTATTCTAAGTCTTGTTCCCCAGAAACAGGGTGAGACCGTTGTTATATCTGGTCTTTACTTCCGGGATAGCTTACCGTTATGGCGTTGTGCCGGCTCGGTTATCCCCGTCTTTTCCTTGCGCTCGGAAAAGAGCTTTGGAGTAGGTGATTTGGGAGATTTACACATGTTGGTGGATTGGGCTAGAAAGACGCACCAACGTATCATTCAAGTATTACCTATGAATGATACGACGATGACCCATACTTGGGTGGATTCCTATCCGTATAGCGCTATTTCTATTTATGCCCTTCATCCCATGTATGTGGATTTATCGGCTTTGGGGACCTTGCAAGATCCGGAGAGAGTTGCTTTTTATGCAGGGAAGCAAAAAGAATTAAACGCAAAAGATACGGTTGATTACGAGGAAGTACTGAAATATAAATTGGGTTATTGTCAAGAATATTTCGCAGGGGAGGGTAAGGCCGTATTAGATACGCCGGAGTTTAAAGAGTTCTTGGCGCAAAATGAGTCATGGTTGATGCCTTACGCTACTTATTGCTTCTTGCGGGAAAGTTATGGGACATCGGATTTCTCTCAATGGCAAGGTAATTCTACTTACAATAAGACACGTGTTCGCGCCCTATGCCGGGAAGATAGTGACGCATGGCCGGAGATCTCGTTCTCTTATTTCTTGCAATATGTATTGCACAACCAGTTCAAGTCGGTATCGGATTATGCCCGTAAGAATGGAGTTGTATTGAAAGGTGATTTACCCATTGGCGTGAGCCGCACTAGTGTAGAGGCTTGGACGGAACCGAAATATTTTAATATGAATGGTCAAGCGGGTGCTCCCCCCGATGACTTTTCCATGAACGGTCAGAACTGGCTGTTCCCGACTTATAACTGGGATGCGATGGAGAAAGATAATTTCTCTTGGTGGAAAAAACGCTTCGCTAAGTTAAGTGATTATTTCGATTGTTTCCGTATAGATCACATCTTGGGATTTTTCCGAATATGGGAGGTTCCTTGTGAATATGTGCAAGGGCTTTGTGGTCATTTCAATCCAGCGTTGCCGTTCTCGAGAGAAGAGATCGAGCAGTATGGATTGAATTTTAACGAGTCTCGTTTCACGACCCCACATATCAATAGACAATTCTTATCGGAATTGTTTGAGGAAAATACAGAAGAGGTGATAGGTGCTTATTTGGCACAATCCTCCTCCCGGCATTATGTGTTAAAACCGTTCTGTGATACACAAAGGAAGATTGAGGCGTTGTTTGCGGATAAGGCGGATCCTGTTTCCCTACGGATCAAGAATGGCCTGTTTACGATTGCGAATGAGGTATTATTTCTTCGTGACCCAAGAGAGACCGATAAGTTTCATCCCCGGATCTCGGCGAATCAATCCTATATCTATCGGGAATTGAGTGGTTCCGACCGTTATGCGTTCGATCAGTTATACTGGCATTTCTTCTATCATCGCCATAATGATTTTTGGAAGGCGCAAGCGTTTAAGCGTTTGACACCGTTGGTTGCGTCCACGGAGATGTTGGTTTGTGGAGAGGATCTAGGTATGATCCCCGCCTCTGTTCCCGAGGTTATGAATAAGTTGCAAATACTAAGCTTGGAGATTGAGCGTATGCCGAAGAGTCCGCAGCGGGAGTTTTCCGATATGTTTAATTTGCCTTATCATTCCGTTTGTACGACTTCTACACATGATATGACTCCTCTTCGTAATTGGTGGAAAGAAGATCCGGAGAAGACACAGCGTTATTACAACCATGTATTGCAACGGATCGGTGAGGCCCCGGATGAATGTACGGCTGAAATCGTTGCCCAGATTATTTCTAATCATTTGAAGACTCGTTCCATGCTGACGATTATTCCGTTGCAGGATTGGTTTGCTATGGATGATTCTATCAAGCGGAAGGATATAGAATCCGAGCGTATCAACGTTCCTGCGAATTCAACGCATTATTGGCGCTACCGGATGCATATTACGTTGGAACAGCTTTTACAGGCTGATAACCTGAATAATAAGATAGTCTCGTTGATAAAAGAGGCTGGACGAAAATAAGAAAGACTAAGGGCCGTATCGAAAAGTGCGGCCCTCAGTCTATTTGTCCGCTTTCTTTTTCTCGGAACACATCGAGCAGGCTCCGTTGAACCGTGCGTTTGGTTCGATCTCTAGGGATTGGGTATATATATCTCCCTTGATAATTGCTGTTGATTTTAGAATAAGCTTTGCGCTTACTTTTACGGAGCCATCTACCTCACCGAGAATCTCAGCATTCTCGGATACGATATTGCCTGTTACGCTACCTTTGGGGCCGATAACGATCTTGCCGTTGCAACTGATATCTCCCTCTACTTTTCCATCCAAGCGAAAGTCTGTCTCTGTGATAATATTACCCTTTATCGTTGTCCCCGCAGCCAAGGCGTTGTGTAATCCGCCTGCGGAATTTTCATCTTTTTGTTTTATTCCCATCATAATGTGTTGTTACTTGGTTGACAAATATAAGACTATTTTTTTGCAGGAAGGTTTACTTTCTATACATTTACAGATAAATTAAAAGATTATGACAACAAAGATTGAATTACGAAGGATGACATTCTATGCCTATCATGGCGTGGCACCCCAAGAGACCCGGGTTGGGAATACTTTTATCGTAGATTTGATACTGACAGCTCCGTTGGAGAATGCGGTATGGAGCGACGATTTAAGCAATACGATCAATTACGCCACAGTATATGAAACCGTGAAAGCAGAAATGGCTATCCCCTCGAGACTTCTCGAGCACGCGGCGGGGCGTATCTTGAAGGCTTTGAGAGAGAGATTTCCACAGATCACGGAGGTGGAACTTGTCTTGTCTAAATTAAATCCTCCGTTTGGCGGAGATATTCATAGTGCTTCGATAATTCTTAAAGAAAGCTTTCTTTCTGTTTAGAAACTTTTATTTACCTTTGCGTTTGTAAAGAAGTGATGCGATATACGATATACTAAAAGCACAAATACGATAACATTATGGCATTTACCAACAACGTAATGATTGTTCGTCACGGATTGCTGGCGAAGTTAGTAAAGCTCTGGAAAGAAAACCGTCTTCTAGAAGAAATTGATCGCTTGCCGATCGAGTTGAGTCCCCGAAAATCGAAAGTGAGGGGCCGTTGCTGTGTACATAAGGAACGTGCCGTCTGGAAATACAAAACCTTGCCTTTGCTTGGTTTTGATATGCAGGACGAGGAAGATGAGTTGACACCGCTTTCAGAGTATGCGAAGCGTGCCTTGTTCCGCTCGGAGAATAAGAAGGAAAATATCATGTGTGTAGTGGATGAGGCGTGTTCCTCTTGTGTCTCCGTGAATTATGAGATCACGAATCTTTGCCGGGGTTGCGTGGCTCGTAGTTGTTATATGAACTGCCCGAAGGACGCTATCCGATTCAAGAAAAACGGTCAGGCCGAGATTGATCATGAAACTTGTATCAGCTGTGGTAAATGCCACCAAAGTTGTCCGTACCATGCCATCGTTTATATCCCGATCCCTTGCGAGGAAGTTTGTCCGGTTAAGGCGATCAGCAAGGACGAGTATGGGGTGGAGCATATCGACGAGTCTAAATGTATATATTGCGGTAAATGTGTGAATGCTTGTCCGTTCGGTGCTATCTTCGAGATCTCGCAAGTATTCGATATCTTGCAACGCTTGCGGAATAAGGAACAGATGGTAGCGATTGTCGCTCCGTCTATCTTAGCTCAGTTTAGCGCTCCGAAGGAAAAAGTGTATGGCGCTATCAAATCCTTGGGATTCGAGGAAGTGGTCGAGGTGGCGCAAGGCGCTATGGAAACCACCCGTCATGAGGCGGAAGAATTGATCGAGAAATTGAAAGAAGGACAACCGTTCATGACCACTAGTTGCTGTCCGTCTTACGTGCAATTGGCCGAGAAACATATCCCGGATTTAAAGAAATACATCTCTTCTACCGGATCTCCGATGTATTATACGGCCCGTATCGTGAAGGAAAAATATCCGGATGCGAAGATCGTGTTTGTTGGCCCGTGCGTGGCGAAACGAAAAGAGGTGAAACTAGATCCGTGCGTGGATTTTACACTTACGTTTGAGGAAGTAGGTTCCGTATTGGAGGGATTGGGTATCAAGATCGAGGAGGCCCAGCCTTTCTCCGTATTATTTAACGCTGTCCGTGAGGCGCATGGCTTCGCCCAAAGTGGTGGTGTGATCAACGCCGTTAAGGTTTATTTGAAGGACGAGAACGTAAATGCCGTGCAGGTAGCCAACCTGACAAAGAAAAATGTGGCATTATTACGCGCTTACGCTAAAACCGGAAAGGCTCCCGCGCAGTTTATAGAAGTGATGGCTTGCGAGGGCGGTTGTGTGACCGGTCCTTGTACGCACGCCGATAAGACTGCCGGACAAAAGCAGCTTATTAAGGAGCTTACTAAATTCTAGACAAAATGATTAAAAAATTGGCTTTATTTGTCTCCTTGACGGGAGTTTTTCTATGTACCGCTTCTTGCGGACATAAAGAATTACCGTCGATGGGAGATTATTCCGTACAGGTATTTAATGATACCCGCGTACGTTTCGCTCCGGATGTATATCCCGCCGCTTTTAACGCTCCGGGACCGGACAGTATCTATCATTTGGTGAATGGCCGTATTATCTTGAAGAAGGTAACATTGCCGGAATATAAGCGAAACGTTTCCGTCAAACTCCGGGTTACGGTAGCTTCGAATGGAGATCGCTGGGATAAATCCGGCTCTTGTTTTGTATTGCCAAATGCCTCGGGCATTAATTTGTTGAATATCGCTAAAGGCGAGAAGGAGTTTCCTGCGGTGGATAGCGTGAAACTGGAGAAGATGATCGGTATCATCCCCGGGACGGATTATCAACCTACCGTGGAATTGATGCGTTTCATGACTCCGTTTGGAGTAGGGCATTACAGTAGTCCCGAGGATAGCTTGACGAAACATCGTAAACCGGTGTATGTCGACCATTGGGAAGATAGCGTAAGCTGGGAGCAAGACATAACCGATTTGTATCCTCTTTTGGAAGGTGGTGCTTATGTTGGAATCTTTATCGATACATGGACACCGGAAGGATACGTCGCAAGCATGACGATTGATGTGGATGAGTCCGATCTGACTTGCGACGCTTTGCCGAAGAAACATGTAGAGCCGTTGATGAATACGGTTTATTATATCGGGCAGGAATATCCGGATATATTCGCCCGGAAGGACGTGTCATTGGATTTTGATATTCCTCAAGGCGCACGTGATGTCCGTCTGAAATATATCGTTACGGGACATGGCGGTCATTCCGGCGGGGATGAGTTCGTGGAGAAACAGAATATTGTCTCTGTTGATGGAGTTCCAGTCTTGGATTTTGTTCCTTGGCGTACGGACTGCGCTTCTTTCCGTCGTTTTAATCCGGCTACCGGGGTTTGGTTGAGAAAGCGTCTGGCTTCCTATATCACCGAGAGGGGATATTCGGAGAAAGAAGTAGAGGAACCCTTGGCGTCTTCGGATCTTTCCCGCTCTAATTGGTGTCCCGGATCGGATGTGATACCGGAAGAGGTAGCGTTGAAAGATATCCAACCCGGCCATCATACGCTGACGGTGAGTATTCCGGAAGCGGCAGAAGTGGATGGGAATAAGCTGAATCATTGGTTGGTCTCAGCCTATTTGGTCTGGGATGAGTAAATAATGTGACAATATGTTGATGTACCAATGTGCCAATCATGCTCTCTTCAACTAATTGGCATATTGGCACATTAGCCAATTAAAAAATTATTGATATGGAAGACTTGTTACCTTTCGCCCTATTATGTTTCACTTCGTTTTTTACGTTGACCAATCCACTCGGTACGATGCCGGTTTTCTTGACCATGACCAATGGCATGAATGAGCATGAGCGGAAAGCGATTGTCCGAAGGGCCACGATCGTGTCGTTCATCACCTTGATGGTTTTTACTTTCTCCGGTCAGTTCCTGTTTAAGTTCTTTGGTATCTCCTCAAACGGCTTTCGCATAGCTGGCGGCTTTATTATCTTCAAGATCGGGTTTGATATGCTTCAGGCACGCTATTCCAACGCAAAGTTGAAAGAGGAAGAGGTGAAAACCTATGCGGATGATATATCCATTACTCCTCTGGCGATCCCGATGTTGTGCGGTCCGGGAGCGATCGCCAACGCAATCATGCTTATGGATGACGCTTCGACATTCACCTTAAAGGGTACGTTGATCGGAATAATCGCATTGGTCTATTTTATCACATTCTTGATCTTGCAAGCTTCTACCCGGCTGGTACGTATATTGGGAGAGACTGGAAATAACGTGATGATGCGTTTGATGGGATTGATACTGATGGTGATCGCCGTGGAATGTTTCGTAAGCGGATTGAAGCCCATCTTGATCGATATCTTGCGTGAGGCGATGGGCTAACAAATTACCAGACCAGCTTCTTTCTGCGATGGGCGCTAAATATTGGAATAACCTTTTTTTATCCTCATCGCAATCGGAGATATTTGCTTTCCAGATAAGTCGCTCTGCTTGGAACGGGAGATACGATATGATATCATGGGTGTGTGTTGTTCCGTTTGAGATCGTGATCTTCTTGGATTTAGCATACAGGTTCATATCCTTCATTTTTTGCTGTCCTTCAGGTGTCGTATCATGAACTTCTTGTGTGAAATGAAGTCTGTTTATTTTTAACATGGCTAGGTGATCGATCAATTCTTTGAGATTATCCTTCGAGATGAGAGTGAAAGGTGTGTGTATAGCCACGGTCCGATTGCTGTATCGGGGGCCATCTAGTATGGTCATTCCCGGTACGTTCCATTGAATATTCTCTACCTGAGTTTGGCTGTTTATTGCTGGAGGAAGCAGAAAACGTAAGGTTTGCATTGCGTAAAAGAAACCTTTTTGTCCGGATGCTTTTATTAGAATACAAGAGGGGGCTATATTCAGTTTATAATGTTCGGCCGCTAGTTCTCTGTCTGTGCGGAATATGATATTGGCTCGTTTGTCTTGTATTTTTATTTCCGGGGTGAATCCGGCGGAAAGCGTGAATAGATCGGTCAACTCCCGAGCGATCATAGCCTGTTTTTCATTTTCTACACTGATGAGGGTTGCCTTGTTGAATGTGAAATCACCTTTGTCTGATACACTTTGCAAGGGGAAAGGAATGATCTCCGGTTTTTCGCCCGGAAGGAAACATTTTACAAGTATCATAACCAAAATAATAAAATATATACCCGTTGTACGTAACATAAGAATAATTTTTAATGATATGCTTTTTTGTTTAATTTTTCATTTGCTGCAAATCTATGCTTTAAGGATATTTTCTTGGGTCCAAAATCGTCCGTGAAAATTCAAAAAACGTTTTTTTATACTCTGCAAGCCTTATATTTCGGACGATTTAGTATTTTTGCCGAACAATGGGTGATATACAACTATGCGAGTATTTTGGAGGTTTTTACAATTATATCTATTGCTGTTTTTTGTGTGTTTAGCGGAGTCTCTTTATGCAGCTCCTAAGTATTATTTTAAACAAATTTCTTTGGAAAACGGATTATCGCAGTCTTCCGTAAAATGTGTACTGGTAGATGAAAGAGGTGTTATGTGGATTGGTACCCGGTTTGGGTTGAATCGTTTCGATAGGGAAAAAATAACCGTTTATCAGGAGGAGAGAGAGAATCCGAATTCTCTTCCTTATAATGATATTGTTTTTTTAGAGGAAGATGCGGAGGGGAATGTTTGGGTAGGAACTAGTCGCGGATTGGCATATTTCGATCGTGGTACTCGAAAATTTGTACGTCAGGAAATAGACGGTCAACCTTTGGTCGCTGCTTGTAGCCTCCTCATGCCGGAAGGAATCTATTTTTTAGGGAAGCAAGGTGTTTTTTGTTATTCCTATGCGGAAAAGAAAATGATCCGGTGTAAGTTCAAGGAAAGTCCGTTTGAATTTTCGCCTAATTATGTTTATTTGTATGACGAGAAAGAGAGGAAAGTCATACTGTCTTTTCTGGAAAAAGGGCTTTGGTGGTATTCGCTAGACACCGGAGATATGGAACGTGTGCCGTTTATCCCCAAAGGGAATATCCCCTCCATGTATATAGATTCATTCAAGAGAATATGGGTGGCTATCTATAATAAAGGTGTTTTTTGTTATGATCGAGAGGGGAGATTGCAGGAGCATTTGGAAACCCCGGAGAGATTGACTCATAATATCGTGCAAGATATGTGCGAGAAAGATGGCGAACTTTGGCTGGCGACGGACGGAGGTGGTATCAATATATATAATTACAAAAATAAGACCGTAAGAGCGATTATGCATCTTCCGGGCGATCGCCATTCGTTGCCGGTAAATTCTTTCGCCTGTCTGTATATCGATGATGAGGATAATGTTTGGGCGGGCAGTATCAGGGGAGGATTGATCGGCATCAAACCTGTTTTTATGACGACTTATCGGGATGCTCCTCCCGGGGCTTCTTACGGTTTGAGTTTTCAGTCGGTCACTTCCATGTATGAAGATCGTGATGGGAAAATCTGGATAGGAACGGATGGGGGAGGTCTTGATTTGTTTGATCCGCAAAAAGAGACTTTCCGGAAATATCCTCAGACTGCGGGGATGAAGGTGGTGTCTATCATGCCGTATAGTGATTCGGAATTGTTGTTATCTTTGTTTGGTGTAGGGCTTTATCATTTTAATAAAAATACAGGAGAATGCCGGGAGTTTTTGTTAAATTGGGGACATGTGCGAAAGGATTTATTCTTACGAGGTAATTCGATTCGTTTATTTCCTTTAGACGAGGACCGTTTCTGTCTTTTATCCGATAATCATTTGTCTGTGTATAATCGGCGGAAACAACAATTTGAGTCTTTACCGGAAGATCTGTTACCGCAAAGTTTGCTTGCACCCCGTTTCATACAAGGCGATTCTTGTTACATAAGTTCTTCCGCAGCTTTGTATGTGTTGGATATCCCGCATAAGCAACTACGTCCGTTATTTGTGAGGAATGAGGATATCGGTACGATACTTGCGGTAAAACAAGATAAAGATAACCGTTTTTGGTTGGGGACATCTTCCGGTCTATATGTTTATGACCGTCTCTCGGAAAGATTGGACACGGTTGATCAGGATCGTTTTATTGGGGTAACGTCTCTTGCGTTTGATCGTTCTGATCGCCTTTGGATAAGTACTCATGAAGGGTTGTATGCGTATGTACCGGATGAGAAGCGTGTAATCGTTTTTGGGGAATCTGACGGTGTCTTTACACGTGAGTTTCTTCCGGAACCTGCTTTTGAGGCTTCTTCCGGTAATATTTATATTTCTGGGGTGGAAGGGCTGGTTAGGATACGGCCCGACTATGACATTCATGAGGAAGAGGATTTTTCTGTAAGCATGATTAATTTGGCTTTAGATGGGGCTCCGATTCATCCCGATGGTATATCCGGGGAACAGGCTATTTCCATTCCGTGGGATTATGTTTCTTTTGGGTTAAGTGTTATCGTGAAAGAGAAGGATTTGATGCGGAAGAAATTATTCCGTTTTTACATCAAGGGAGACCGTGAGGAGTTGTTGGAGACTTCAAGCCATGCATTTACATTTCCGGCGCTTTCTCCGGGCAACTATGAATTATGGGTTTCCTATAGCAAGAAGAATGGAGACTGGAGTGTTCCTTTGAGATTATTGGCAGTAGATGTGGAGCCTCCTTTGTGGAGACGCGCTTGGTTTCTGATCGCGATGGGGGTGATTGTGTTTGCGGCAATTGGAGGGATGATCTGGTCTGTTATGCGACGCAAAGAACGGAAACTTGCTTGGGCTATGAAAGAACATGAACGAAAGTTTTATGAGGAAAAAGTCCGTTTCATGGTGAACATCAGCCATGAATTACGTACGCCACTTACTTTGATCTATGCTCCGCTCAAACGTTTGCTGAAATCCGGAAAGGTGACGGATAAAGATGTATCCCGGCAATTGGATGGTTTGTTGTTGCAGACTTGCCGGATGCGGGAGATCGTCGATATGGTGCTCGATGCTCAGAAGTCTGATACGAACGGCGATGTTATGGATATTCGTTTTTACGATCTTAACGATTGGATACGATCGGTAACGGATGATTTTATCATGGAATTCGAAGCCCGTAGGATTTCTGTGCGGTTCCAGTTGGATGCTTCAGTAGAGAAAGTACCCTTTGATACTTCCAAATGCCGTGTCGTTTTATCTAATTTATTGATAAATGCGATGAAATTCAGCGATCCGGATACCTCATTAGTCATTGGTACGGAGCGTATGGATAAGAATGTGCGGGTTTTCCTTGCGGACCAGGGGATCGGATTGAGACATGTGGATATAAACCGTCTTTTTACCTGTTTTTACCAAGGTGAACACGACCGTAAAGGGAGTGGGATCGGGTTGGCTTATGCCCGGAAACTTATAGAGTTGCATGGCGGAAGTATAGGTGCTTACAATAATGAGGATGGAGGTGCCACTTTCTATTTCGACCTTCCTTTCACGCAAGCGTTTGTTGCCGCGGAACCGGATAGGGTTATCGATTTAAGCGTGAAGGGCACTGACATGCCGGAAACAGATGTGTGCGGAGTACAGGTAGATACGGAGCTTGCTAAATATACATTGTTGGTGGTTGAAGATGAGATAGAGCTGCGTAACTACTTACTCGGTGTCTTGCAGGCAGAGTTTAAGGAGGTTTTTGTAGCCGGAGACGGGGAAGAGGCTTGGGAAATCTTGAGGCAATGTCAGCCGGATATTGTAATCAGTGATGTCATGATGCCTCGGACTGATGGTTTTGAGCTGTGTTACCGAATCAAGAACGACGTAGCGGTTAGCCATATTCCTGTGGTTTTATTGACCGCTAGGGTGGATCAAGCAAGTTCGGTAGAGGGGTATAAATCAGGGGCGGATATCTATTTGGCGAAGCCGTTTGATATAGATTCCTTGTTGGTGATTCTGCGGAATATATTGAGACAGCGAGACCTACTTCGTGTGCGTTATCGTGAGTCCGGTTGTCTATTCTCTCCAAAAGAGGATGCGACAAGCAATGCGGACGAACAATTCATGTGTAAATTGAATACGTTGCTTCGGGAGAACTTGAGTAATCCGGATTTGAATGTGCCTTTTATCGCCTCTGCGATGGCGATGAGTAGAACGACGCTTTATAGCAAGTTCAGTCATTTGTCGGATGTCTCGGTTGGTGATTATGTGATTCGGTTTCGTATGGTCGAGGCTTCTCGGTTGCTTTCATCTCATAAGGATATGAGTATTCAGGAAGTAGCGGACCGTGTCGGTTTTTCTAGCGCTCGTTATTTTAGTACGGCTTTTAAACAAAGCTATGGGGTCACTCCAACCGAATATCGTCGAAATAATTAAGTGTTAGTTGCCGATCTCCAAAAACTGAAACCGGAATGTTGGACTATTTGAGAAAAGAGATTGGGCTCCTTCATGATAGCGGTCAATTCAGTACTTCCCGTAATTATTTACGAACATTGAACAGCTTTTCCTCTTTTTTAGAGAATTGTGATATATCTTTCACCGCATTAGACTCCGATACGGCTTGCAAATATGAGAAATGGCTATGGGGAAGGAGAGTGAGTAAGAATAGTAGCTCATTTTATATGAGAATCTTGCGTGCCGCTTATAATAAAGCTGTACAAGAGCAACTTGTGGAGCAAGCTTTTCCTTTTCATGAGGTATATACCGGGATCGCCAAGACATCGAAACGTGCCGTTAGTGAAAAGACCATTTTGAAGTTGCAGAGACTTGACCTGTCTTATTCATCGGCTTTGGCTCTCTCCCGGGATTTCTTTTTTTATCGGGTGGCTTTTTGATATCCATTTTACAGGGATTGATACTTAAAATCTTATATGTTTTTTGCGAACCGGTCTTCTTTTTCTCCTTGGGGGAAGTAAGAAGGCCGGTTTCTTTATCGTCTATCCTTTATCGCTTTGAATGTCCTCTTCCCTTTTAGATAAAATGCCAGAATTAAACTGTCCCGCATAAGTTCCGGGATGGTGCTCAGTGTTCTTTTCTCCAGATTCTCTTTACGCTTAGGCGTATATTCCGGTTTGAGTTGGTGATAGGTTTTTCTTGCCTCATAAACAGCTTTGGCGTTCGCGAAATGTCCTTCCAGCAGGAACTTCGCGGCGGCGATATAGTCCAGCCAAAAGCGGACACACATCACATGCTTTAGATCTTCTTCCCGGGAATTCTTGTAAAGCATCAATAAGCTGTTTCGGAAATTCAAGAAAGTCTTGCGGGGACTTTCCGCGTTCAAGGTGGCTCCACCGACATGGTAAACGATGGATTGTGGGACGCATACCAACCGATATCCCCGGGAACGTAAACGCCAACACATATCGACCTCCTCTTGATGTGCGAAGAATCCGGCATCCAATCCCCCGACTTCCTTATACGTAGCCGTACGAACGAATAAGCAGGCTCCTGTCGCCCATAAGATATCGGCGGGAGTGTCGTATTGCCCCTCGTCCTTTTCCACGATATGCAAGATTCTCCCCCGACAAAATGGATAGCCGTATTTATCAATGTATCCTCCGGCCGCACCCGCATACTCGAAGTATTCTTTATTTCGTTGAGCCCGTATTTTGGGTTGGACACAAGCGATTGACGGATCAGAGTCGAGAGTGGCAATCGGGGCGTCTAACCAATTGGGAGTAACTTCTACGTCGCTGTTTAATAAAACGCAATATTCATGGTCGAGCCTTTTGAGCGCTTGATTATATCCTTCGGCAAAACCATAATTCTGGTTGAAGGAGATAATGCCGACGGTCGGGAATTTTGCTTTCAACATCTCGATCGAGTCATCGGTAGAACCGTTATCTGCTACGATAACCTCCGCCCATTCCGGAGAGTTGGATACGACGGAAGGAAGGAATTCCTCCATTAGCTTTCTTCCGTTCCAGTTTAAGATGACAATCGCTACTTTTTTCATCCTTGTTGCTCGTGTTTATGTTTCCAACGTTTATGGGTCCATAGCCAGTAGGCCGGATCACGCAAGATCATTTTCTCTAAAAGTCGTGCGTATCGCTCGGTGATGTAATTTTCCGGAGTCTCTTTTGGATTCTCCGTAATCAGCTTCATGTCTACGGTGTAATATCCTCTTTTTACTTTTTGGGTATCGAGGAAGATCACAGGCAGGTTCAGTTTCCGTGCGATACGCTCCGGACCGGTTAATATGGCTGTATCTTGATGAAGGAACTCGGTCCAATAATGCAGGTTGGCCTTGCTGGGTGTCTGGTCCGCCAAGAAGATGACGACAGATTTGGTTTTGTCTTGTTTTAACTTGATGATATCCCGTATCGTATCGTTTTTCTTGATGCCGAAAGAACCGAACTGTGTCCTGAGATCGGCGAATAGCTTATCAAAGGCCTTGTTGTTTAACGGACGGTATATCTGATAGATGCGTGAGTCCTCGAAACGGGTGGTCGATCCGGAGAACCATTCCCAGTTGCCATAATGCCCCATCGTGAGGATGAAGCAAGTATGGCCTTTCTCCATAAGTTGGTCAACCAATTCCGGGTTCTTCAGATAGGCTCGCTGTTGTATCTCATCCAGAGAGATATGGGCCAATTTAATCGTTTCCACGATATAATCGGCGAAATGATGGTAGAACCGGCGTTCCAACTGACGCCACTCAGCCTTGGATTTATCCGGGAAAGAGGCGGTTATATTACGGCGCACTACTTTTACCCGGTATCCGGCTATCTTATAGATAAGGACATATAGGATGTCTGATAACACGTATAAAGCTCGCATGGGAAGTAAGGCGTGTACTTTTACCCAGCTATAAAGAAAGGCATATTGTATTTTATCCCACATCTTAGTTGACGGTTGATGATTGATTGTTGACTATTAATGCGGTGCGATCCTCATTCCAGCCGCCTAGTACGACTTTGCGGGTCTCATTGACCAAAGCGGCATCATAAGGGATTTCTACCTTTATATAGTTCTCGGTGAAACCGTGCATCTTGCCGTCTTTCTTGGTGTGTTCGAATAAGACATTCGCTTCCTGTCCGATATGGGCCTCATAAAAGGCATGAAGTTTCTGGTCTGAGATATCCAAGAGTTGTTGACTGCGTGCGTGTTTGGTCTTTGGGTCTACTACATAATCGATCTTCAACGCTTGGGTACCCGGGCGTTCCGAATAACTGAACACGTGCAGTTGGCTTATATCCAAGCTATCGATGAATTGGCGGGCCTCCTCGAAGTACTCGTCTGTCTCGCCACGGGTTCCAACGATTACGTCTACGCCAATGAAAGCATGCGGCATTACTTCCTTGATCTTTTCGATCTTATGACGGAAAAGAGCGGTGTCGTAACGGCGGCGCATTAATTGCAAGACAGCATCGCTACCGCTTTGCAAAGGAATATGGAAATGAGGAGCGAAACGTTTGCTATGGGCCACGAAATCTATGGCCTCGTCGGTAATCAGATTCGGCTCGATGGAAGAGATACGATAGCGTACGATTCCCTCTACCTCATCCAAAGCCCGGATTAAGTCGATAAAGGTCTCGTCGGTACTTTTGCCGAAGTCCCCGATATTTACGCCCGTCAAAACGATTTCTTTACCCCCTTTGCTCGCTACTTCCCGGGCTTGTTCCACCATGCTGGCGATCGTCCCGTTCCGGCTTCTTCCACGGGCGAAAGGAATGGTACAATAGGAGCAATAATAATCGCATCCATCTTGTACTTTCAAGAAATGACGTGTACGGTCATCGGCCGAGCAAGAAGGGGAGAAGGAGCGTATGTCTTTGCTTTGTGAGGCGATAACCGCTCCTCCGTTTTCTTTCTTCTCCAGATTCTCCAGATATTGAAGGATCTCTAATTTCTGTTCGGCGCCAAGAACCAAGTCAACGCCTTCTATATGGGAGACTTCCTCCGGCTTCAACTGTGCGTAGCAACCGGTCACCACGATAAAAGCGCCGGGGTGTTGCTTGCTGATCCGACGGATCGCTTGCCGGCACTTCTTATCGGCCAGTTCCGTTACGGAGCAAGTATTCACCACGCATATATCCGCTTTTTCCCCGGGACGCACCTTGCGTACCCCTTGTTCGGCTAATAGCTTTCCAATGGTAGAGGTCTCCGCGAAATTTAGTTTGCAACCCAGCGTATAATAAGCGGCCTTTTTATTGTTAAATACGGTCTGATCTATCATTTTCGATTTAGTTAGAGTGCAAAGGTACTAATTAAGCCCGGATTAGTAAAGAGTTCGGATTGAGATGGACTTAAAAACTCTTTACTATTGCATAAATAGTTTTCTGGAAGCCTATCTATTCTTCTTTGCTATTGGATATATTCTACAAACCACGTCGTGGTCTGTGCGATTCACGTCGTGGTCTGTATAAACCATGACATGGTCTGTAAAAACCATGCCGTGGACTAAGGAATAGATATAGTCAAGCAACATTATTTATGAAGACTTGTTATCGAATAGTCCTTGCTGCGGCCTTGTTTTGTTTATTGTGCCGATAGAGGAAATACGGCAACTAGGGCTCCACTAAGATTAATACCGGATTGTTATCATTCTCGGGTTGCTCCCAATCGATTAGGTAACGGTTGTCGTTTGAGATGTATTTGGGAGTGAAATAGGCTTCTTCGGGAAGTTCAAATGAGTTTTCCGGGTATATGAGTTGCTAGGTCAATTGTTATACATTCCTCTGATTTCTCGCTTGTGCCGGTACAAGCGGTTAGTAATATCGCAAATATAATAAGCCATTTATTCATAAAAATATCTTTGTCCTAAAGTTAATAGGACAAAGATATTTAATTTATTTCGAAATATTCGTAATATTATGAAGATTTTGTACTGTTATTTCCAATCCACTAAGGATGATTTAAAATAGTTCCAATCGGCCTTTTCCCATAAGGGGGCTTGCGCGCCAAGTCTTACTTTATATTCGTCCCAATGTGTGTTCTCTACTTTGGACCAACCTTTTTCGGCGACACCAGCCAAACGGGGCATTAACAGGAATTGCAGATCTCTGAAATTGGTGATCGTCTCGCACCAGATAGCGGCTTCTATACCCGCTACATCTTTTTGAGGATTCTCTACAGTTGGGTTGAAGGTCATCGGGTCCCAGTCGTACATTTCTTGGATCGTTTGTTTCTCATAGGCGGCCATGCCCAGACGTTCTTGCTCCGCGTTTTGGGTGGAGTCCGCACTTGGTTCCAGATATTTATGGTCCAGATAAACGTAACCGCTCGGCGAGAGAATCACTTTCGCTTTTTTGGATATACCAAGTCCCGGATCTTTTGGTGCCTCTTTCATGAATTCTGCGAATAAGGCCATGATCTCTTTATATTCGGCAGGTATATTATCTTTTTTCTTAGAAGAGTCCTCGCTTTTTTGCTTCAGATAAATCCAGTGCTGGATGACATCGCCTTCCGAGATATCCGCACGGGCGGTTTCTTGCCAGCCGACCATTTTCTTTCCATTCTTCAATACGATTTCCCGTGTCTTATTTATAAAACGGACGAACTTATCATGGGGTAAGCCGATCGCCTCGTCGCCTCCGATATGAATGTAGTTTCCGGGTGCTAAAGCGGCTAGCTCCGCGATAACATCCTCCGTAAATTGCATCGCTTTCGGATCGTCTACGTCGAGCGCATTGAAGGCCTGCCCCGGGATGTTAACCTTGGTCTTGAATTTAACCGCATTCTTGAAATCCGGATAGGCGGCGAATACGGCAGCTGTATGCCCCGGGATATCTACTTCCGGGATGATCGTGATGAAGCGTTCGTTCGCATAATTCACGAGATCCTTGAATTCCTCTTGCGTATAATAGCCACCTTTTCTGCCGTTGTTGGGAAGTTGACCTCCTATTTCCGCTAGCTCGGGATATTTCTTGATCTCGATACGCCAACCTTGGTTATCGGAAAGATGCATATGCAGTACGTTCATCTTATATAAGGCGACCATATCGATCACTTGTTTCACTTCCTCGGGATCGAAGAAGCAACGAGATACATCGAAAGAAAGTCCGCGCCAAGCGAAACGAGGTGAGTCCTTCACTTCCAGTAGCGGTAGATAAATCTTCTCGCCTCCGGGTTGTAAATTACCACCCACGATTTGTTTCAAGGTAGTGATACCTCGATAGATACCTTCTAGGGTAGTGGCCTTGATGTAGATGTTTCTCTTTTGGATGGAGAGGGAGTAAGACTCATCTACGGGGACACTATCTTTCGGACTCAATCCATAAGCTTTTGGCAGGTCGGCGAACTCTTTCGGATCTGTCAACTCGAGGAAGATGATGCAATTCGATTCTTTGTCTGAGGCGGAAGCCAGCTTGATGCCGGATAGCTTTTTTATCTCGTTAGATAGCAACTCGCCCATACCCTTTAAGGATTCGTCCGCATAACCGATCTCAATGCCGGGATGAATCGTGAATGTGCCTTCGCCTACTGTCATTTGGGCCGGAGCGGGGATAATGCTTACGCTTCTTTCTCCAACATCTGGGGATGAACAGGCGATAAATGTCATAAAACTACAGAGGGTCAATGCCCATGCGAGAGTGATTCTTTTCATTCTTATTTTAAATTTATAGGTTATATCATGGCAAAAGTAAGGATTTGTTTTTACTTTTACGCGAATTTCATAAACGTGTGCTATGATCAAAGAGAATTTCATCAAGATTTACGAGGAGAGTTTCAAGGAAAACTGGGCCTTGCCGGCATTAACGGATTACGGGAAAGGTAAGACCTTTACTTTCGGTGATGTGGCGACGGAGATCGCGCGTATTCATCTTTTATTCCATGAGTGTCAAGTCCGTCGTGGAGACAAGATCGCGTTGATTGGTAAAGACAGTTCCCGTTGGTGCATTGTTTATATGGCGGTTGTTACTTATGGGGCGATTATCGTGCCTATTCTTCAGGACTTTAATCCGAATGATGTACATCATATTATTAACCACTCGGAATCTGTCTTTTTGTTTGTTAGCGACCGGATTTGGGATTCTTTGGAGGAAGATAAGATTGAGGAGGTTCGCGGCGTATTCTCTCTTTCCGATTATCGTTGCTTGCATCAACGGGATGGAGAGAATATTCAGAAGTTGATGAAATCGCTGGATGAGAAGATGACCGAGAAATATCCGGATGGCTTCACCCAAGAGGATATCAAATACGCTGAGCTGGATAATGACAAGGTGGTAGAGATCAACTATACATCGGGTACGACCGGATTTAGCAAAGGGGTTATGTTGACGGGGAATAATTTAGCCGGAAACGTGACGTATGCCCGGACACTGGATCTATTGTTCCGGGGTGAACGTGAGTTATGTTTCCTGCCTCTGGCCCATGCCTATAGTTGCGCTTTCAATTTATTGGTACCCATGGCATTCGGTGTGCATGTCTATTTATTAGGTAAGGTACCGTCTCCTAAAATCTTATTAAAGGCATTCGAGGAGGTGAAGCCGAACTTGATCTTGATGGTTCCCCTGATCTTGGAGAAGATCTATAAGAAGATGATCCTTCCTCAGTTGAATAAGCGAACCTTGAAGTTGGCCTTGAATATTCCCTTGTTGGATTCACGTATCTATGCCCAGATCCGTAAACATTTGGTGGATGCTTTGGGAGGACGTTTCCGTGAAGTGATCGTGGGGGGCGCCGCCATGAATCAAGAAGTAACGGATTTCTTGTATAAGATCAAATTCCCGTTCACGATCGGTTATGGTATGACGGAATGTGGCCCGTTGATCAGTTATGACCATAATAATGAGTA
>ENA-OPSK01000366-OPSK01000366.1-human-gut-metagenome-genome-assembly--contig:-NODE-366-length-42471-cov-4.158784_pt1 | contig 42471 bp, 31 predicted proteins | sample MGYA00241807_ERZ501905 | MGnify/ENA primary metagenome ERZ501905 (study PRJEB25962, sample SAMEA2042111) | human gut metagenome | biome: human gut; feature: human-associated habitat; material: faeces...
GTTAGTGCCTTTTTGTGTAATAGGGGATTCCAAGGAATTTCCTATTACATAAAAATACAGGCACTTCTGCCTGATGTGTAAAAGACCAACTCTTATTTAAACACTTAATTTTATCATAAACACCTATTTTGTCAACTATTTCCGTATTAAACCTATCTTAAACTCATCTTAAAAATTGTCTTTTGGAATTGTCTTTGGAAGTTGCAAAAAAGCGCTTTCTGGGATATGATGGAAACTAGAAAATTATGAATTTCATACCGATGGAGGATTTTTACTATGTCTAACAATTACGCAGGCAAATTTGTAAGTGCTGAGACCGCCGTCAAGGCCGTTCAACCGGGCGACTGGGTAGATTATGGCTTTGGCGCTGGATTTCCGGAGCTTCTCGACCGTGCGCTGGCAGCACGCAGGGATGAGCTGACCGATGTCAAGATCCGCGGTGGTTTAGTCATCCGCCCGCGCATCGAGGTTGTCGAAAGCGACCCGGTTCAGAAAGCATTCAGCTACTACAGCTGGCACATCGGCGATTATGAGCGCAAGCTGCAGACCCGTGGGCTCTGCAAGTTTATGCCGATGATGCTGCGTTCCCTGCCGGAAATGTACCGCCACCACATTCGCGTGGATGTTGCCTTTGTACCGGTTTCCAGACCGGATGCGGACGGCTGCTGCGGACTGGGTATTTCCAACTATGCATGGCGCACCATCTTTGAGAATGCGCGCACCGTCATCTTCGAGATCAATGAGCGCCTCCCGCGCTTACAGGGCGTCGATGGTTCCCACCGTGTCCACCTCTCAGAGGCAGATTTCATCGTCGAGGGCGAGCATGAGCCGCTTCCGATCCGCACCTACCGCGATCCGAGCGCCGTTGATATTGAGATTGCCAAACGTGTCGTTGAGGAGATCCCGGACGGCGCTGTCCTTTCCCTGGGCGTCGGCGGCGTTCCGTTTACCGTTGCCAATATGCTGGCACAGTCTGACAAAACCGACCTCGGCTGCCACACCGGCACCATCAGTGATGCTTTTTTAGCCCTCTATAAGGCTGGCAAGCTGACCAACAAGAAGAAGGAGATTGACAACGGTTATTCTACCTGGAACCTTGCCATGGGCTCTCAGGAATTATATGACTGGCTGGATAATGAGCCGCGGCTCTTCCATCCGGCTGACGTCGATTACGTCCACTCTCCGTACCGCATCGGTGAGATGAAAAATGTCATCAGCATCAACGGTGGTGTCGAGCTGGATCTGATGGGACAGGAAAATGCCGAGTCTGCCGGCACCCGACAGCTCTCCGGTATCGGCGGACAGATGGATTTCCTGGAGGGCGCATTCCGCTCCGAGGGAGGCAAGGGCTTTATCTGCCTTGCTTCCACCCACAAGAAAAAAGATGGCTCCTTAAAATCCAACATCGTACCGTTCATTCCGGGCGGCAGCACCGTATCTGCACCGCGTACCATGATTCAATACGTGGCGACCGAATACGGTATCGCAAAACTGACCGGGCTTACCTTAAAAGAACGAGCGGATGCCATGATCGCCATCGCACACCCGGATTTCCGTGATGAGCTGCGCCGGTATGCGGAGGAAAATTTTAAATAAAAATTGGAAAGATACATCGGAACCGAAACATCAACATTCCATGTTATCTTTGATTATTTGAAAACCAGAATTTTCAACATAGAAAAACCGTAACCTTATACTTTCGCTCATGAGTTTAATCCCATGGGCGGGTATATCTGGTTACGGCTTTTTATTTTTTATGCCTCTTTCTTCGCCCCTATAACAACCACAACCACCATAAACCGGCAGACCAGAATAATCATAGACGCAAAGAGCTGCCACAGCGCGATATGCAGAATCAGGCTGACTGCGTACCCACACAGTGCCGCTCCCATTACCATAGCATATCCACAGCACAGTTCGGAGTGATACGAATGTCTGGGCGAACCTGCGGTGTAGCTTTCCATCAGTCCATAGAGCACCACATATTCCAGCATACACGGAATCAGCGACCAGATGGTTCCGTCCGGCCGCCTCCAGAACATGGACAGGAAGCTAGAAAAAGCAGTTACCAGCACAAGCGTCGCCCCTGCTGCCCGGTACACTCTCATCTCTTTTACATCCATCTGGAAAAATCCCGCCTGCCGCTCTTTCTGGAGAATCCCGATATATAAAATCAGGAACCCGATGCAGGGCGGCAGCAGCATCACATGGAACAGATTAATATGAATCGAAGCAAGAATCAGACCGGCTAAAATCTTATGATCTCCCGTTTTCACTTAAATGCCTCCTCTTTCAGCAGATATTTCCACACATCAATAAAGCGAAGCTCCCTTCTCTTCCTGTATTCATTTTCAAATGAAAGAACCTGCTCCCCGCCATCTTTGCCGATATATGAAAGCACTGCAACTCCTGAATGAAATACCTGCGGCGACTGGTCTTCCTCTTTGCCAACCCAATGGCTCTGGAACGTCAGCACATCACCCGTTTTTACTGTCAGCCGTTTCGGCTCTTCCCCTTCTTTTTGGGCTGGGATAGGCTCTCCATTTAAGGTCATCGAAAAATTTTCCATCTCCCCGGCTGACGCAATGCAGCCTTTTACTTCGATGGTTCCATCTTTCTGAACGGTGTAAACCTGTGTGGCCGTTCCATCTGAATTGGCGCTGGAACTTGGATTTTCCAGGGCGCTCCCGCCCTCCGGATTTGCAATCAGTACCAGATTACCAATTTTTACGTCCGCTGTGTTTCCATCTGAATAGAGCACCTGCGCCCGCGTCAGGATTCTCCACTGACGGATCCCGTTATGCTGCGGATCTTCAATCGAAAGCGTAGCATCCAGGCGATGAAGCGCATACTGTCCCGCTGACTGGACTGTCTCCCGCATTTCCTGCATTTGAAGTTCAGGCAACTCTGAAAAACGAATTTCTCTCACACAGATCTCATCCGTCACATCCGTCAGATAGGCAAAATTTACCTGTGTATACCATACATCCGAAGTTTCATCTGTCTCATCCACACTTTCTTCCCCGAGCGCATACAAGGACACTGTATTCTCCAATCCCATATTCGCATTCGGGTCTTTCACGCCTTCGTCTAAAACTCCAACTTTCACATCGGAATCGGTACTTTCTTCTTCAAGCGCCTCACTTGACACAGATGGAACGATTCCATCCTCCGAAGTTTCTACTCCGTCCAGCCCACAGCCCAGATAGGCCGACTGGCTGTAGTGCAGAAACAGCGGTTCTTTCAGCCGGAACGTATACTGGGCGATCAGCCCCGCCAGCAGACAAATAAGCGCCAGCACCAGCCAGATACGCACGATCATCCGCTCCGGGTGTTTCCGAACTGTTTTTGCCTGTTCTTTTACTTCCATGAGTTCCCCGCTTTTCTCATTTTTCTCTATCATAAAAAGGCCACCCACCTGTCTGTATAAGTTGTTCTCTTTGCAACATTATACCTTTTTACAGGTGGGTAGTCTTTTCTATTTTCTTACAATTTATAGCCTTCTTTTTGAAAATTGCAAAAGCACGCAATTCGTAGCAATTTGGCATCCGCATTCACTGCCTTAACTTCTCGCCTGTCCCATCGATAACATTCGCAGCGCTTTGTTCAATTCAAGCACAGCCTATAACCATATCGATCCGAAAGACCTTCCAGAAAGAGAAAGCCGCCGCTGACAGCCTTGATGAATCGGTATCGATCCACTCAGCCGCCTGCGGCGGTTTTCTGCTTATTTATATAAGAATATCATATTTCTGACCGAAACGGTAAGCGCTTCATCTGCCATTATTCAGCTTCTGCCGCTCTCGCCTCCACTTCTCTCTTCTGTACATCGCCCGGAGCCTGCTCGTAGCGGCTGAACTCATAGGAGAATTCACCGATACCGCCGGTCATGGAACGAAGGTCGGTGTTATAACCAAACAGCTCGGACATCGGGATATCTGCCTCGATGATCTGTTTGCCGTGATGGTTGGAGTTCATACCGAGAACACGACCTCTTCTGCGGTTCAGATCGCCCATAACGTCGCCGGTGAATTTATCCGGAACGGTTACTTTCAGAGATGCGATCGGCTCAAGGAGAACTGGATTCGCTTCCATGAACGCTTTCTTGAATGCCAGCGTCGCCGCCATCTTGAATGCCATCTCGGAGGAGTCAACCGGATGATAGGAACCATCTAACAGGGTTGCTTTCACACCGACAACCGGATATCCAGCCAACGGACCCTTCTGTACGCATTCCTGAATACCTTTCTCAACTGCCGGGAAGTAGTTCTTTGGAACGGCACCGCCAAATACCTTCTCTTCGAATACATATGGTGTCTCCAGATCGCCGGACGGCTCGAAGGACATCTTAACATCGCCGTACTGTCCATGTCCACCAGACTGTTTCTTATATTTGCCCTGTGCTTCTACTTTCTTGCGAAGTGTCTCGCGGAACGCAAATTTCGGTTTGCTGAGCACAATGTCTACTTTATATCTTGCCTGCAGCTTGCTGACAACGACTTCGAGCTGCTGATCGCCGATGCCGTAAAGTAAGGTCTGACGGTTCTCGGTATCGCTGACGCTTCTGAGTGTCAGATCTTCGTCCATCATCTTCGCCAGTGCACTGGAGATCTTGTCCTCATCGCCTTTGGTCTTAGCCGCGTATGCCATGTAGGTATACGGGGTGGAGATCTTCGGTTTGTGGTATACGATCGGAGCCGTGCGGACTGCGATGGTATCGCCGGTCTGAGTAACGTTTAATTTAGCAACCGCGCCGATATCGCCCGCCTTTAATTCCGGAACCTCGATGACATCCTTGCCGCGGAGAACATATACTTTCTGAACTTTCTCTTCAGCATCTTTGTTTACATTGTAGATAACGGTATCTGGTTTTAAGGTACCGGTACAAATCTTCATCAGGGAGTATTTGCCGATGAACGGGTCAACCACAGTCTTGAAAACACGTGCCGACAGGGATACATCGTCATTATATTTAGCGGTAAAGCGCTCTGCGGTCGATACATCGACACCGACACACTCGAACTTGTCCGGTGACGGGAAGTATTTATCGATCGCCTGCAGCAAATATGCGAAGCCCTGTGCATTGATGCCGGAACCCATCATAACCGGAACGATGTTGCCCTCACTTACGTGCTCGCGCAGCGCCTGTGCGATCTCTTCCTGTGTAAATTCTTCACCGGAGAAATAGCGCTCCATATATTCTTCACTCGTCTCTGCCACTGCCTCGATCAGCGCATCACGGATGATGCCGAGGTTCTTCTTGGTGTACTCCGGAATCTCGCATTTCTCATATTCGCTTAAATGAGTGAAACGGCGGCCTTCCATCTTTACCGCATTGACAAAGCCGACAAATTTTTCATTTTCACGGATCGGCACCTGGAACGGCGCGATCTTACGGCCAAACTGTTTCTCCAGTTTTAAGATCAGCTCACGGAAGCTTGCCTGATCGTCATCCATGTTGGTAACGAAGAACAGGCGCGGCAGGTTGTACTCTTCACAGAGTTCCCATGCCTTCTCGGTTCCGACTTCGATGCCAGCCTTGCAGTTTACAACGATGATTGCTGCATCTGCTACACTGATAGCTTCCTCTACTTCTCCCACAAAATCAAAATAGCCAGGGGTATCTAACAGGTTAATCTTGATCGGTCCATCTTCTCCCTGATACTCCAACGGAATCAGCGTGGTGGAGATAGAGAACTGTCTCTTGATTTCTTCTTTATCATAATCGCTGATGGTGGTTCCTTCCGGAACTTTTCCCATTCTCTTGGTAGTACCTGTTACCAGTGCCAGCGCCTCTGCTACCGTTGTCTTGCCGGCACCGCCGTGCCCCAGTAACACTACATTGCGGATTTGTTTTGTCCCATACACGTTCATAGTTAAGTCCTCCCGTCTATTTATTTTGATGTTTTCTTCTTGTATTTTAACCTCTGTTCATATTGTACAAGAAAATAGAGAAAATTTCAAGTAAAACAACACCTTTATACAAAATTTATTCGTTTTATTTTGAAAAGCATTGAAAATGCGACAATTTCCCTGTTCAAAGGCGGTGAAATCAATCGCATTTTCGCAAATTTAGTAATAAACAGATGCAAAAAAAATTCTTTTTCACTTCAACGCGTAAAATCGTTGACAAGTGACTTGTTCTATTCTACAATAATTTCTAGTTTCATTTTTTTACTATACTACTTATGAAAGAGAGCGTAATTGCTATGAATACACCGATTAATCATCTTACCGCCGGTTTCATCGGACTCGGTCTGATCGGCGGCTCTATCGCCAGAGGTTTGAAACGCAGCGCCCCGGATATTCAGATCATGGCTTATATGCGGACCCGCGAAAAATTGGAACAGGCACATGCAGACGGCATTGTTGACCTGATTCTGGACGGCGTGGACGAGCATTTAAGCGAGTGCGACATCATTTTCCTGTGCACACCGGTTGAATTTAATGAATCCTATCTGCGCCAGATCCGGCCGTTCTTAAAGGAAGGCGCGATTGTGACTGACGTCGGAAGCACCAAGACCAGCATTCATGAGACCGTTGCCGCGCTTGGCATGGAAAGCTGCTTCGTCGGCGGACACCCGATGGCTGGCTCGGAAAAGACCGGCTACGAGAGTTCAACCGACCATTTGCTGGAAAATGCATACTATATCATTACCCCGACACCGCACACCCCAGCTTCCCACACTGACCGTATGGTGGATGTGGCAAAGGCGATCGGTGCGCTGCCCCTGGTGCTGGATTACCATCGTCATGATTTCATTGTCGCGGCGATCAGCCATCTGCCGCACCTCATCGCCTCCAGCCTGGTCAACCTGGTACACGACTGCGACAGCGAGGATCAGATGATGAAACGGCTGGCTGCCGGAGGTTTCAAGGATATCACCCGTATTGCCTCCTCTTCTCCGGTCATGTGGGAACAGATCTGCATGACGAACACAGGCAATATCACTGAGGTGCTGGATCGCTACATTGATTCCCTGACGACATTGCGGGAAGAACTGTCCGACCACCAGTCTAGAGCCATCTACCAGCTGTTTGAGTCCTCCCGCGACTACCGGAATTCGTTTGCAGAAACTCCAAAAGGATCGATACAGCCGGAATATGCCTTCTCCGCCGACGTGGTGGACGAGCCAGGTGCTATCTCCATCATTTCCTCGATCCTCTCCGGTAAAGGAATCAGTATCAAAAATATCGGCATCAGCCACAACCGTGAGCATGGCGAAGGCGCGCTGCGGATCAGCTTCTACGACAAGGCTTCGATGGAAGCGGCGTGGGCGCGTTTGAAGAGATACAATTACACGCTGTTCGCGTAGACTGCAATGTATGTTTCAAACTTAACTTTCAACATTAATGTTTAGGCAGGTACAACTATGAACTCAATGAAATTTACCCATACATCTTCTCTCCGGGGCGAACTGACCGTTCCGGGAGACAAGTCCATCTCCCACCGCAGCGTCATGTTCGGCGCTCTTGCGGACGGACTGACCGAAATCCACGGCTTCCTGCAGGGCGCAGACTGTCTCTCCACGATCTCCTGTTTTTCCAAAATGGGAATCTCGATCGAAAATCAGGGCGAGACCGTTCTCGTCCACGGACGTGGACTGCACGGGCTGACTGCCCCAGACTCCGTTTTAGACTGCGGCAACAGCGGCACCACAACACGCCTGATCTCCGGCATTCTCTCCGCCCAGAAATTTGACACAACACTGACCGGCGACGCTTCCATCCAGAAACGTCCGATGAAGCGCATCATCGATCCTCTCTCCCAGATGGGCGCAAAGATCGAGAGTGTCAATGGAAATGGCTGCGCGCCGCTCCATATCACCGGCTCACCGCTGCACGGCATCCATTATAATTCTCCGGTTGCCTCCGCCCAGGTCAAATCCTCGATTCTGCTGGCAGGTCTGTATGCCGACGGAGAAACCCGCGTGACCGAACCTTACATTTCCCGCGATCACAGTGAACGGATGCTGTCCGCATTCGGCGCAGACATCCACACAGAAGGAACCACCGCGATTTTACAGCCGGCAAAACAGCTCTATGGACAGAAAATTCTGGTTCCGGGCGATATCTCCTCCGCTGCCTTCTTTATCGCAGCCGGACTCATCGTACCGGATTCAGAAATCTTAATTAAAAATGTCGGTATCAACCCGACCCGCGACGGCATCCTGCGCGTATGCAAGGCGATGAACGCGGACGTCGAACTTCTCAATGTAAACACCGCCTCCGGCGAACCGACCACCGACCTGCTCGTCCGCTCCGGTAAGCTGACTGGAACCGCGATCGAGGGTGCGATCATCCCGACTCTCATCGACGAGCTTCCGGTGATCGCTGCGATGGCGTGCTATGCCGAGGGAACCACCGTCATACGCGATGCCGCGGAACTGAAGGTAAAAGAGTCAAACCGCATTGCTGTCATGGTAGAGAATTTAACCGCTATGGGCGCGGATGTGACCGAGACCGAGGATGGCATGATCATTCACGGAGGCAAGCCGCTACACGGTGCTGTGATCGACAGCAAGAAGGATCACCGCATCGCCATGACCTTCGCCGTTGCCGCACTCGGCGCTTCCGGCGAGACCGAAATTCTGGATGCAGACTGCGTGAACATCTCCTATCCGGGATTCTATGGGGATCTGGAACGGTTGTGTAAATAAAATGTGACTATGCATATTTGAGACAAAAAGGGCAGGAAAAGCTTCAAATCGCTTTCCTGCCCTTTTCTTTTGTCCTACTGCCCATATTTCGCAAAATACCGATCCAGCACCTGTCTTGCGATCGGCGCAGCGACCGCACCGCCGGAACCGGACTCTTCTGCCAGCACGCAGATCGCCACCTTCGGCTTGTCTGCCGGAGCGAAACCGACAAACCAGGAATGTGTCTCCTTACCTGCCTCAAACTCGGCGGAACCGGTTTTTCCGGCCACCGTATAGGATGCCCCCCGCATCGCGGAACCCGTACCAATCTCGACCACCTGGCTCATGAGATGCGTTAGAAACTGTGCGTCATTCGCAGACATCAGGGTTCCATAGGCGGACGGAAGGAACTTCTTGACCGTCTGACCACCCACATTTTCAACATGATCGATCATATATGGCTTCATCAGCGTGCCGCCGTTGGCGATCGCCGATACGATCATCAGGTTATGCAGCGGCGTGATCTGGGTTTTTCCCTGTCCGATCGCGGTCTGAAGCTTTTCCCAGTCATCCGAACTGCCGTCGAGCGAAAACGTGCTCTGGTTGTACGGAAGTGTGTACGGAAGCTCCGAATTAAAGAGCATCTGATTTGCCAGCGCCCGGAATTTTTCTGAATTAATCTGCATTCCAATCTCCGCAAACGCACCGTTGCAGGAATTGGCAAATGCCTGAATCAGGTTCTGCGCCCCGTGTGCCGTCCCGTGGTAACATTTAATCGTATAATCGCCATTCTGGTAAGAGCCATTACAATTATACACATAGTCCTGCCAGGTATTCGGGTTCTCTTTCATATATTCCAGCACCGTCAGCATCTTGAACGTCGATCCCGGCGGATATAAGCCCTGCGTCGCGCGGTTGACTAACTGCGCCTTCGTATTGTCCGGCGATGTCAACTCTGCCCAGCGCTCATCGACGAGATTCGCATTGAAATTCGGCTGGGAAACCATCGTTAAAATCTTTCCCGTATCCGGTTCCATGACAATCACCGCGCCCCGGTGTTTTCCGATCGCGTCGGATGCCGTCTGCTGCAGATCCACATCGAGCGTCGTAATCACATTGTCGCCCAGATTTTTCTTCCCCTGAAATTCATTGATCGTTTTCTCAATCAGATTCACATGGGAGGAAAGCAGGTAGAAATTCGCCAGCGACTCCAGACCTGTTTTTCCATTTTTGCCGGAATATCCGACCGAATGGACAAACAGATAATCATACGGATAATAGCGTTTCTCGCTTCCGTCACTTGCAACGTTCGTCTGCGCCAGCACCGTTTTATCATTGCTCATAATCGAACCGCGGGTCACCCGGTCTGAGAGGAGATCGAGCCTCGCATTATAAGAGCTGCCGATCACATTTTCACTCTTAAACTGGATAAACCAGCCAAAATAAACGGCCATCGCGATAAAGAGCACCGCAATCCCATAGGTCAGCCACAGAATATGACGGTTTGAACGCGCTCTCGCATTTTCAGTTCTTTCCATTTCATCCTTCTGCCTCATCAAACTGCTGCTCCTCCTCTTCTTCCTCATTCCGTTTCAGGACATAGAGTCCCTGTATCACGCCAAACAGGATAAATGTGCTGAGAATCGAACTGCCTCCATAACTGACAAGCGGCAGCGTCACGCCGGTGGACGGAATAAACTTGGTCACGCCGCCGATCGTCAGGAACACCTGCACCACATACTCAATTCCCAGACCAAACGCGATCAGCTTGTAAAATAATGCCTGCATCCGGGTCGCAATCAGCATGAACTGCATGAAGCAGCCCAGACAGATCAGGAGAATACAGAGCGCATAGATGCCGCCCAGCTCCTCCGAGATCGCCGCGAAAATGAAGTCCTTCTCGACAACCGGGATCTTCTTCGGCATCCCCTGGTAAAGTCCCATGCCAAACCAGCCGCCTGTGCCGATCGCAAAGAGCGCCTGCGTAACCTGATATCCTTTTCCTGCGATGTCACTCCACGGATCCTGCCATGCTTCCACGCGGACACGCACATGCGAAAACAGCTTATACGCCAGCATCGCAGCCGCACAGCCGCTTCCAAGACCGCCTGCCAGATACAGCCAGTTGGAGGTTGCAATAAACAGCATCAGGACATAGGCGAGGAAAAAAATCAGTGCACTTCCCAGATCCTTAGATAACACCAGAATCAACACGTGCGCCGCCGCCACGCCGGTCGTGATCGCCACATTTTTAAACTCCGTTGAGCGGTAAAACATCGTCGCCACGAAGAATACAAAGCTGATCTTAACAAACTCGGACGGCTGGAACGAAAATCCGCCGATACTGATCGAAAGCTGCGCGCCGAAGCTGGTATTGCCGATCACACAGACAACCAGCAGCAGCGCCAGACCTATCAGGCCGTACACCCACGGTATCTTAGCGAGCTGCCAGGTTCTATCTATCACATATGGTATAATCATTGTGATAACCGCCGCAACTGCCATGATGATAAACTGGCGGACCGCCTTGTCCATCGAGATGCGCGTCAGCATGATAAAACTGGTGCACAGAAGCATACACGTGTTGTTCAGCAACAGTCTCGACGCATTCCGGTAAAACAGCCGGTATAAGAGCTGGTACAGGACAAAAAAGACAAGCTGCGCGCCGAAAAACAGCACAACTGCCTCATCCTCGGTTTGTAGATAAATGATCGTACCCGACAGAAGAAATATCAAAAACAGCGGTACATTCTGCAGACGACAGAGCCGGAGTTTCGACTCGTCATCCGGCAGTGAAAAAAAGCGGAAATTGTAATATGTATAAATCAGTATCAGCAATATCATCAGATACCTGGACATCGTTGTCACAAGATTTATCATGGTGATCCTCCTTTTCATGTGTACCCGGAAGATTCCCGGTACACACGCTACTCTACGCCCCTCTTAAAATGACCTCTTGTAAATTCGCCCTCCAGCTCCACCGGTTCCTGATGGAGGAAGGTCTTCACGTAGGCATCCAGCACTTCCCCGGTCTGTGCCGCACTCTCCGACGTAAATGCCAGACGCAGCACCTCCGGCTGCAGGCGGTCTATCTGCTTTTTATCCTTCAAAAGCGACAGGGGGCTGGAATTGTAGATCGTATTGCAGCAGAAACGGCACTGGTTCCTTACCGGAAATACCTTCTTTTTGCGATCCCGCAGATACAGATATTCCGGACATTTACTGCATCCTTCCACTGTTTTCCGGATGCACTGGGCGGTTACCATGACCGGGATCGAACCATATACGAGAAGTTCCCGTTCCCGGCTGTCGCGCGCCTCCAACTCCCGGCTGTTGAGCTCGACCGGAAGGGTAAAACGCATCGAAAGCTCCGGCGCCATCTCCCGCACAAAATCCTCCGCCCGGTGATTCATCGTATAAATACCATAATCCATCACAAGCGGGATGGAAATCTTCCACTCGCGCACCAGTTCCAGCTCTTCCCATGCCCGGATGACAAGACCGTCAAATCCCGCCGATTCCAGCCTGGAACGATGTGTTTCAAAATATTCCTTTGCCCGATCGCGGAAAATATGCGGCATTACCAAAAGACACTGCTTGTCTGCCTCATGGCAGCGCGATACCCATTCGTTCCACTGTTCGGCACCAAATTCAGCGCTATCCAGATAGATGGCGCCGACTTCCGGTACGGATAACGCCACTTTTAACTGTGCCGGGTGTTCGACCGAAACGTGGATGTGGTACAGAGCTGTTTTATTCCCTTTTTTATTCTCAAACAGCGTTTTCTGGCTCTGTACAGGTAAACCTGCTGTGAGTTCAACGTCCTGAGCCGGGCTGGTTTTTTCTGATTCCGAACCTGCCTGGTTATTTTCTTCCGGATTTTGCCATCCTTGTCCTGTCCCGCACGCCCTATTTTCCGGTATCTCCCGGCGGTATGGACGCAGTATCTCCTCGGTCAGCTGCTCAAACGCAGAGCGGCGGAGTTCATTTAACTCCTGCACCGGCACAAAGGGGCTGCCGCCTGTCTCCACTTCCAGATTTTCAAAATAATACGGCGTATTTCCCGTTTTTCCGAGCTGTTTCTCAATCCGCTCCTTGCTCATCGGCTGTTTCACTGCCGTCTGGACAACTGCTCCGATTCCGCCTGCCATCCGGCTTTCTCCCGTCAGCGGATCTTCGTATTGAAGCGTCAGCTGCAGCGGTTCGCCTTCACAGACACGCGCAAACCCCTGAACCGGTTCTTTCACCTCTGCTTTCACATACGTTTTGTCTAGATACTGGTAAAGTTCCCGGTTTTCCTGGCGGAATGCCGGTTTCTCATGGCAGACCACCATATCGCGTCCATTGTGCTCGGTATAATAGCCTAACGTCTGACCGCCGCGGTCAAACAGATCCAGCAGCTCCTTCCGGTCTTTCGGGTCAACCCGGTAACCTTTTCTGCCATTCTTTAAATATAAATCTACGTATTTCCGGTACAGGCGCACCACGCCTGCCGTATAGCGCGGACTCTTCATGCGCCCCTCGATTTTCAAGGAATAAACGCCTGCTTCCAAAATATCCGGCAAAATATCCAGCGTACAAAGATCCTTGAGACTGAGCACATACTTGGAATCGCCCGGATTTAACACGCCATTTTCTTTCTTTTTGTTTTTGTTTTCATTCGGGTTGTTCTCATCCAGCCGCCGAAGGACATCAAACGGAAGCCGGCAGGTCTGAGCGCATCGTCCCCGGTTGCCGCTTCTGCCGCCGATCAGGCTGCTGAACAGGCATTGTCCCGAATAACAGTAACAGAGAGCCCCGTGAACAAAGCTCTCTATCTCCACGCCCGTCTCCTGATAAATGCGACGTATCTCTTCCAATGAAAGTTCACGCGCTATGACGATGCGGACCGCGCCCATTCTCGTCATAAGCGCCGCGCCCTCCGGTCCGGTAATCGTCATCTGTGTGCTCGCATGAACCGGCAAATCCGGAAAATGCTCCCGGATATAAGAAAATACCCCCATGTCCTGCACGATCACGGCATCCAGTCCCGCCTGGTAATACGGAAGCAGATAGTCGTATAAGTCATCCATCTCGTCTTCCTTTACCAGCGTATTGACCGTCATATAAAGCTGGCGCCCATGCAGATGCACGTAGTTGATCGCTTCCAGCATCCCCGTTTCATCCGGATTTTCCGCATATGCCCTGGCTCCGAAACGGCTGCCGCCCATATAGACTGCGTCCGCCCCCGCAGCAACCGCCGCTTTCATGCTATCGAAGGAACCCGCCGGTGCCAGAATTTCCACCTTTTTTTTCATATCATTTCACCCATTATAACCGCAGAATTGCATCTTTCAGTTCCACCGTTCCCTGTCTCTTGGGAAATGCCTTCCGCTTCATATATGCCTCCACCTGTGCCTGACGGACAGCTGCCAGTTCCTCACGTGCTGCCCCTGCCTCCTGGAGGCTTTCTTCCAGATCTTTCTTTATCGTCTGTTTTTCCTGCTCCAGCTGGCTCAGCTGCTCTTTTACACTTTGTTTTTCCTGTTCCGTCTGCATCAGACGTGCTTCCAGCTGCGATTTTTCCGTCTGCACAGCTGTCGCCGCCTGTCTTGCTTCTTCAAGCTGTTGTTTGAGAATCTCCAGCTTGTCCTGCAAAGAAGCAATTTCACTCTGGGATGACTCGACCGCCAGACGCTGATCTTCTGCCTCCTGTTTCCAAACCTCTGCTTCTCCACGGAAATCGTTTACTTCCTTCTTTGCATCCGCAATCTGTTCCAATGCCTCTTTCTTGGCAGCTTCTGCCTGCTCCCGGGCTGTCTGCTCCGCCCTGGCAGCGCGATCCTGGGCTGCTTTTTCCGCGGATTCCACGCGATCCTGTACCTCTCTCTTCGCACGTTCAATCTGCTCCTGCGCTTCTTTTCTTGCAGAATCAACCTGTTCCTGTGCTGTTTTCTTCACAGCCTCGATCTGTCCCTGCGCTTCTTTTCTTGCAGACTCAACCTGTTCCTGTGCTGTTTTCTTCACAGCCTCAATCTGCTCCTGCGCTTCTTTTCTTGCAGACTCAACCTGTTCCTGCGCTGTTTTCTTCACAGCCTCGATCTGCTCCTGCGCTTCTTTTTTCACACGCTCGATCTGTGCCTGTACCTCATTTTTATCAGCTTCCGCCTGCTCAGCTGCCTCTTTTGCCGCCTTCTTTGCCGTCTCCAGTTCTTCCTCGCTGACGGTGCGCTCATTGCGGAGACTCTCGAGTTTCATCTGGGTGCTGACCATCTCATGTTTCAGACGGTATGTCTCTTTTTCCATGCTCTCTTTGTCGGATGCAAGTGCCTTCGCACTCTCTTTTTCTTTAAAATAATCATCCGCCAGATTCAGATAAGTCATAATACTCTGGTAGTCTTCCGGCATTTTCAAAAATCCCGGCTGCGCCTTGAGCTGGAAAATCTTCCCATTCAGATACGTGGCAATCTGCTGTACATATCCTTCCGTCTCACTGCCGCCCAGGCTATACACTTTTCCATCAATTAATACATCTATATACTGTTTTGCCATCGCATTCTCTTCTTTCTATCTATAATAAATATGGTTCGACGTTGTCACGTCACCCACACAGAAATACCACCTTCAAATCAATCAAATATCAAATCTCAGAAATACCGTTTTTTGCTTGATTCCAGGCATACCCGAGATGCCGATACGCTGCTTCGGTCGCCATCCGCCCACGCGGAGTCCGGTTGAGCAGACCGTTCATCAGAAGATACGGTTCATACACATCTTCCAGTGTCCCAGCATCCTCGCCCAGCGCTGCCGCCAGCGTCTCCAGTCCGACCGGACCGCCGGAAAACTTGTCGATAATCATATGTAAGATCGCACGGTCGTTGTTGTCAAGTCCCAGCTTGTCCACATCAAGGATATCCAGTGCAAAATCCGCGACTTCTTTCGTAATCACGCCGTTGTACTTGACCTGTGCAAAGTCCCTCACACGTTTTAACAGGCGGTTTGCCAAACGCGGCGTTCCTCTCGAACGTCTCGCAATCTCATAGGCGCCCGTCTTATCAATCTCCACATTCAGAACTCCCGCCGTCCGCAGGACAATCGTCTGCAGCTCTTCAGGCGTATAAAAATCCATCTTCTGCACGATGCCGAAGCGGTCGCGCAGCGGCGCCGTCAGAAGCCCCGCGCGTGTCGTCGCGCCTACCAGCGTAAATTTCGGCAGATCCAGACGAATCGAGCGCGCCGTCGAATCTTTTCCCAACATGATATCGATCGCATAGTCCTCCATAGCCGGATAGAGCACCTCTTCCACCTGACGGTTCAGGCGATGAATCTCATCCACGAACAGAATATCCCCCTCCTGCAGATTGCTTAAGATTGCCGCCATCTCACCCGGCTTTCCAATTGCAGGTCCCGAAGTGATCTTCATGTGAGTTCCCATCTCATTGGCGATAATGCCGCTAAGTGTCGTCTTTCCCAGTCCCGGCGGTCCATAGAAAAGAACATGGTCAAGCGCCTCGCCTCGGGATTTCGCCGCATGGATAAATACCTTTAACGTCGATTTGATCCGCTCCTGACCGATATATTCGTCTAAGGTCTGCGGGCGGAGACTTCCCTCAATCCGCTTATCCTCCTCCGTCACCTCGGTTGTAATCGTCCTTCTGCTCATACTTGTTTCCTGTCTTTCCTGTTTTTCTCTCTCATTCAATTAAGCCATGACAGTTCCATTTTCTCATATCTGCCACACATTCCAAATTTTCATCTGACGCACAAGCACCACTATTTTTTATGATCCAGCAATTTCGAATGTCCGACACATAGGTTGTTTTACAAAAACGCCAGATATTTCAGCGATGCCTTCAATACCGCCTCGGAATCCATCTCTTCCGTCACATTGGCGCTCTTGACCGCCTTCACCGCCTCGGCATTCGTATATCCCAGCGCCACCAGCGCCTCCACGGCTTCCTTCGCCGCATTGCCTGAAAGCCCGTTTCCCGCAGCCGGCGAAACCGCCGCACTGCCATCTAACAGCGGTGTCAGCAGATCCTCTGCCTGTACTTTATCCTTCAAATCGAGAATGATCCGCTGTGCCGTCTTTGCCCCAACGCCCGGTGCACGGGAGATCGCCTTCGCATCCCCAGTCATAACCGCAAGACGCAGATCCTCCGGACGCAGCGCCGACAAGATGCCAAGTGCCCCCTTCGGACCAATGCCGTTGACCCCCAGAAGCTGGCGGAACATTTCCAGATCCGAACGGCTTAAAAAGCCGTACAGGCTCATATCATCCTCCCGCACCTGCAGGTGCGTATATATCTTTACCTCTTCCCCGAGCGGCGGTAAAACTTCCAGCACCGACATCGGGACAAAAATCCCGATCCCCATCATGCCGGACTCGACCACGATACGGTCCTTTGCTTTCTCCACCAGGATGCCTTTTACATACGAAATCACGGTAAATTCCTTTCTTTTCTCACTGGTTCAAGATCTGGTTCAAACTAAAAAAAGAACGCTTCAAAATGCCTCCAAATCTTCTTTTCAGTATACCATAGCACAGTTTTCATTGCAAGGAAAGTGCGAGATTTCGAACATATATTCTGCTCGGTTGATTAAATTTCATTTTTACACATTATTGGGAACCTATAAATGAAAAAGCTTTTCAATTGTAATATCAATGATTACAGTCAAAAAGCCTTTCCATATCTTTTATTTACTTGTTATGCTTAGATAAACTATGTAATATTTCCTGATTACACCTATATAATTCATCAAATAGCTTTCTAAATGGCTTGTATAACTCATGCCTCTCTAAATCCGGCTTATAAATACATTTCTTTTGGATTACTTGGCGCAAATCTGAAAAACCTTGGTAGAATCCGACTCCAATCGCTGCCATCAGTGCATCTCCATAAGCTGCCCCTATGTCTTCCTTTGGTGTTTCTAACGATACCCCTGCTATATCCGCCACCATCTGCATCCAAACTGCGTTTTTCGTTCCTCCCCCTGCCGCTGCAATCCGTTTTACAGGCAAACCATTTTCACGGAATATGTCAATATGCTGTGCAACTGAATACCCAATTCCTTCCAGTGCCGAGCGATACAAATGTCTTTTTGTATGGCTCAATGAAAGTCCCACAATCATTCCTCTTGCGTCTGGATCATTCAGCGGTGTCCTTTCTCCCGCAAAGTAGGGTAAAGTTATCAAACCATCCGATCCGGGTGCAATCTCAGAAATTCCTTTCATCATTTCTTCATATGCATTCAATCCTGCTGTTTTTTCCTTTTCTAAGCATTCAGAAAATAACTGTTCCAAATACCACTTTTGAAGTGTGCCTCCATTATTAGTTCCTGCTGCTACACTATAAGTTTCTGGAATTAAAAATGGATTTCCGCGCACTCGCTCATCCTGAATCAGCCGATCTGCACAACAATAGAAAAATAAGGACGATCCAAACTGTACCATCAGATCGCCTGGTGCAAGTACTCCTACACTGATTGCCTCAGCTGCTGAATCTCCAGTTCCAGTAATAACTGGCGTTCCTTCTTTGAGTCCTGTCTCCTTAGCTGCCTGCTTTGTTACCGTTCCACAAATATGGGTAACCGGCATTCCTTCTGCCAACTGCTCCGGCATACAAATCGGTTTACACATTTCTTTATGGATGCTCCCATCCGGATAATACAGCGGACGAAATGAAGCCATCCCCAAAAATGTATCTATTACATATTTTCCAGTTAGTTTAAATGTTAGATAAGAAGAACCTGTCAAAAACTTGTGTGTGCGTCTATATACCTCTGGTTCATGATTTTTTATCCATAAAATTTTAGCAGATACATCTCCACTGCAAATTGGACGTCCAAATAGTTTTTTTACTTTTTCTGTGCCATAATATTGTGAGAGATACTCCATTTCTTCCACGCAACGTGCATCAATACCATATAAAATTGCTTTTCGTAAAGGATGCCCGTCCTTATCAACTGGAAGGCAATCTGCTCCCAATGTGCTTCCCCCTACACAAGCAATTTTTTCTGGTTCTACCCCACTCTGCTGTAAGAGAATTTTTGACAAAATGCAAAAATCATTCCACCATACCTTATCCGCGTCCTGCTCATAATAACCAGGTTCTGGATTTTCCATTCCGTGATGAGTAACTGCCCGACTTACCACCTTTCCAGACTCATCTGTTAGAACTCCTTTACTTGAATATGTACCAACGTCAATTCCTAAAAAATAATGCAACGTCTATACGCCTTCTTTCATTGTACAGCGATACGCCTTAACTACATCCATAAACTCCATGACTCTCTGTTTTTCAACAAAGTTCTCAAATTTACCATCTTTCTTAAAAGCAGTCCCTACACAGGCGCCATCACATTCACTAAGTTTTTCAACCACATTTTCCTTCGTACACCCTGTATTACAGAAAACAGGAACAAATCCAGAAACTGCCTTGACCCTGCGTACCAAACTTGAATCCGTTTCCTGACCAGCACTACTTCCAGAAACACACAGACCATCTGGAAAGCAATGAAAAATCATGGATTTTGTTATTTTTTCCAGACTTCTCTCTGCTAGATATACATCCGACTCTGGATTTACCTTATATAGCAATTTCATTTTATCTAGTCCAAGTGCTTTTTTTCTACGCAAGACTTCTGGAATATTCGTATCTGTAATTCCATTTTCACCTATATAGGCACCCGTAAATGTACTTCTTACAAAATCTGCCTCGACTGCTGCTGCCAAATCGATCGTCGCCAATGGATTAGAAACAATATTGACACCAAATGGAACTTTTATCTCTTTTTTTAATTCTCCCACAATCCGTCCCATCGCTGCCACAGTTACGTAGGAAACCTTTTTTTCATACGGAAGGCTGAATTCATTGGCAATCAAAATTCCATCTACTCCTCCCTCCTGGAGCGCCTGAAGCTCTCTGGCTGCATTTTCAATTACCTCTCCCATCGTTGCACCTTTTTCATACAGAGGATCCCCCGGCAGCGCCCGCAAATGCAACAGTGCAATGATCGGCTTTTTTACATGAAATAATTCATCTGTCCACATATTCTTTCTCTCCTCTATTCCATGTACATTCTCAAATTCTGCACATTTCTTTTGTCATAACGAAATGGATCCAGGTAATACGCCGGTGCTGTCAGTTCCTGCGTAAAATATCCCTCATATCCATTTTTTACCATGTCCTCTAAATCCTTTCTTAAGTTTCTCTTCCCTTCACCCCAGATGTAATGCCCATAGGGATCACAATCCTGAAAATGTGCATGTACAATGTTTTCCTTTCCAAAAACATCAAACCACTGCTGAATCGTTTCACCAGAAACCGACATTGCTGTCAAATCAATCATAACTTTAAAGCGCGGATGATCGACTAAATCAAATAACTGTTTCATTTGCTGCAAACTATACCCAATTCTTGATTCCTGCGGTCGTAAAGACTCTGCCACAATTGTCACGCCATTTTCCTCTGCGACCTCACAAAGTCTCTGATGCATCTCAGCTGCCCGCTTCAATCCATCCTCCTCCGCTTCATCCCAGTAACCCCATCCGGAATTTGCTTCCATCTTCTCTGCCCCCAGCGCAGCCCCCAGACGTATCGCATTTGCAAAAAATCCAAATGTTTTTTCTCTCAGTTCTGGTTCTTTTACACCAAATTGGTAACCAAACCGGCAATTCTGTGGTGTAAATACCGGACACTTCAAACCGTGTTCCTGTAATTTTTTACGGACTGGCTCTGGATCCTGATATTCATTTGGATCCAGCCAAAGTCCTTGATGTCCTCCCAGCAATTCTACATTTCTGATTCCCAGTTCCTGCATACAATCCAGGAAATAATCCAACGTATATTGGCAATAATGAAGATTCAATACCGAAAGTTTATCAAAATCAACTATTTTCATTTTCGCTTCCTCCTCATACAATTACTCCATTAATCCATTATAAACGGTTCCAATTCACGCATATTCTGCCGATCGGCTGCAGCCGGATCCTCCAGGTAGCGTGCATCATTCAGTGCCAGGCTTAGCAATCCTTTATATTTGTACTGATCCAGACAAATCAATTGATCCTCTAACGGTCTCAAACCATCTCCCCATGCAAGGCATCCCTGCGGACGTCCATCCACAAAACGGATATGGTATATTTTGTCTCCAAATGCTTCAAACCAGTCTTTCATCGACTCTCCTGCCACTCCAGCACTCGTCAAATTCAGGGCAGCCTGTATCTGCGGCTCATTAACCGACTCCAAAAGTTTTTTTAGTTCTGGAAGCATATTAATAACCGTTGCGTCTTCTGGCCGTACTGTTTCCACTGCAAGAACAACCCCCTCTTCCGCAGCAGTTTTTGAAAGCCGACGCAAGGTTTGAACCGCACGTTCAAAAATACGTCTCGGATCTTCATTTCTTGCACCGCCGCAGCAATTGAGTACCATCACTTTCGCACCAGCTTCTGCCGCTGCACGGATTCCATTTTCAAAATATCCGATTGAATGCTTTCTTGCCGTCTCGTCATGACAGCAAAGTGCATAATTATAAATCGTACACTCCGGTGAAAAAGCTCCGATTGTCAATCCATAATCTGCTGCATTCTTTTTTAATTCAGCCGCATCCTCAAACCCATAATCATCTAGCAGGAAATGCGGTCTTGCACACCAAAACTCTATATTTTTTATTCCGAGAGCCTGCTGCGTTTTAAAGAAATAATCCAAAGTTCTGTATTTATAATGCATATTCATTCCTGCAATCTGTTCCCGCCTTATCTTTATCATCCAGTTGTTCCTCCTCTCTACACACAAAGGCACTGCAAAAACCTTCACTCTATCAGATTTCACAGTGCCCGCTTATTTACAGATTACATTTATATCTTTTTTCTTTCCCTAAAGCTCACTTTCATCCCATGCTTTACCTGGATGTTTATGCCACCATTTGAAGACAACCGGGACAATGCAAAGCGCTGCCAGGTAAATCAAAATTGGTGTTACAGCTGCAATCCAGTTTCCCTGAACACAGGCAACCGGAACTGCCGCTAATGCAAAAATTTCAATAATTGACTCAATCGGTGTTACAATTGCTGCATCATCCAGTGTACAGCTCTTATTCTCCGGATCTACAATTCTTAAAAGTGCCATGCCGATTGCTGTTACACCGGTCGAGTAACCATATACATAGATACCTCTCTCAAACCACTCCTGTTTTAAGAGTCTCGGCGCAATCACTGTAAAGTGGAATACAACCCAGACAATTCCAAATAACATCAGCAGGCCAAACGGAACTGCGTACTCAATAACAACCGGAATCTTAATTGATGCCACACCGAAAAATACAAGGAAATCAGTTGCACAGCTTCCCATACGGGAAATGATGCGGTTATCTACATATTTATCGGCTTTTATTCCTTTTAATACAAAATGAAATACAATTGCTACCAGGAAGCCGACAGAGAAACTCGGAACGCCAAGTCCGGTTGCTCCCTGAATTACATTTGTTAAAAGATATCCAATACCGGTTGGAATCAGAATCAGAAGAAGATGCCATGCCAGCGGATCAATTGCCATCGGTGAAACGGTTTCTTCGCCTAATACCGGGCGTTTTCCTTCTTCAATGAGTCCCGTGCGCATATCGTTAGGAAGCTGGCTGAAATCTTTTACAAACTTGGTATAGTTTCTTTTTGTTCCAATTTTGATCAAAATAATTCCACCAAAAATACCGGTTAAAATACCCACCGTTGCACTTGTCATCGCCAGATCCGTTGCATCTTCCCATCCAAGTGTGCCGAGTGTCGCGCCAAGTGCTGCTGCCGTACCATGACCTCCCTGAAAGCCTGCAGGAATCAACATTCCAAATGCCGGATTTAAATCAGGAGCAACTATTTTCAGGACTACCATTGCAAAAATAATCGGCATTGCATACTGAAACGCCCAGCCAATATTGCGGAAGCAGTAGTAGCTGCCAATCCGATCAAAATTTGTTTTCCAGCCACCAGCTGAAAAATTAAAGCCCCTCAGCCCAATTGATACAAATACTGCAATAATCAGCAGACCTGCATAAGAACCAAACTGTGAAGAAAAACTGATAATTCCAAAACCATTCTGTCCTAACGCAAGCCCGATAAATCCAGCCAGCAGACTGACCGGAACAAACAGGCTCTGCAGAATCTTGATTTTTTCCCTCAGCATTTTCGCCACAAACAGGAAAATACCTGCCCACATGAAATCCACCAACATGGAATACGCATTAAACTCCATCTTTTGTCCTCCTCATTTCTTTTTTATGATGCTACTGCAAAGCTTTTTTTGCTTTTTCCCTAACCATACTCAATTCTACTTCTGTCATATCACAGTATTCGCTGTTTTCTGTTGTCGTCCCCGCATCCTGCACATATATCAGCTTTGTATCCTTCTGTGTGATCGTATTAAACCATGTTCCCTGCAAAACATTGTAAACTTTATTTGGCTCCATCGGAATTACATCAATTTTAAATGCATCATTCTCGCGGGACGCCGTCAAAAGAACTGCTTTTCCCTGAACCAGAATAAACTGCTCATCGGTTGCGTGATGCACTTCCAGATACTGAATCTTCTCAATATCATTATTAGGCTTCCAGTTTTTAATACATACGACCCATTTTTTATTGTCATATACACACTGAATGCCTTCCCCTTCATACTCAAACACATCTGCTTTCATGACATTTCCTCCTACCTTCTTTTCAAATTCTTCTTGTTCCTGCAGGTTTCAAGCGAATTATCTCATATCATGTCATTATAATACATCATATATCATTATATTGTCAATGCTAATTTGTCATTTTACATATTTTTTTTTAGGGGGTCAGCTTCTCTTCCTATCATATTTTTATTACGTTTTCTTTTTCATCACACACATCCATATCAATTTTCACAATTTTTTTCACTTGTCTGTTATCTTTTTCAGCAATTCTTTGATGCCAAACGTTCTGATTTTTTACTTACACTATGCTCACTCTAAATTAACTTGCCCGTATGGACAAAACAGCGAAGTCTGCTCCATACGGTCAGGCCTCGCTGTCTGTCTAAGAAAATATTTAATTGGAGGATCTTTAGTATTCCACTTTCCACATATAACGTCTTTCATCCATAGAATGGCCACGCACTTCCGCCATCTGGGAAACATAGTATCTCTCAATCGGAATCATAACAACCGGATTAAAGAATTCTACGACGCTCTTATCGATTTTACCGCCATTTAATTTTTCAAAATCAATTACAATATAATTTTCCGCATAAGTGCGCAGGAATTTTAAGCAGCGTTCATCCAATGCGCGGGTTCTTCCCTCACTCATCAGAAGGATCATCGGAAGCTTCTTATCCGTTGTTTCAAATGGACCATGGAAGTACTCACCCGTATGCAGGCACACAGCATGCTTCCACTGCATCTCCATGAAATGACAGCAGCACATGGAATATGCAACTCCATAGTTTGAACCAGATGCCAGCACGTAAAATACAGGTTCATCTTTATATTTTTCTGCCCAGGCTTTTGCATCCGCCAAAACATTTTTCTTGCCTTCTTCTATAATTTCATCAATGTAACGGTATGCTTCCATCGCCTTGTCATAATTCTCCCAGTTTTCAAACTGTTTTAACAGCTCAAAACCAATCCGAAGGGCGTTCGCCTGGTTAGAATCACTATATACCTGATCATCTCCATTTGAATATGTCACAATATACTGTCCAACTTTTGCCATACCTGTCTGCATATTTCCTGTCATAGCGATTGTCACTGCACCTGCAGCATTGGCTGTTTTTACTGCCTCCACGGTCTCAGGCGTTGCCTTTAATGAACAAATAACTGCAACGCACCGCTCATCCAGTTCTTTTGGTGTTGCATGAACAAATTCATTGCTGGTATATGTAGTAGCGCTAAAAGTTTTTGCCTCACTCTGAAGAAGGTACAGCCCTGGGAAAATAGCTGCCTTAGATCCGCCGCAAGCTACAAAATACACATGCTTTAATCCACCCAGTTTGTCCATCTTTTCTTTGATCTCTGCTACAATTTCCTTTACTGATTTTTCCATCTTTCTGATCTCCTTTTCTTTTTTTGTATCAATTATTTATCAAAATGACTTTCCATGTCCAAAAGCCCCCTGAACCATACAGGTTTTCGAAGAAAACTCTGCCCCTGCTTCCAGTGCTTTCCTTATCTCTTTTTCATAAATGCTTTCTTTCATCTGTATGCCATACTTTTTCCGGCTCTCCAGAAACGAAAGCAGAAATGCCGTTGCAAATGAATCCCCTGCTCCCAGCGTATCTACTGCTTCAACCAGATGCGGCGGCTGCTCATAAAACCGCGTTCCATCAAATAGAACTGCTCCATAGCTTCCTCTTGTTGCAATTACCATTGGGCATCCAGCACGAAACATTTTCTTACAAATTTCTTCCGCATCCTCTCTCGAAACGGAACCACATGAAAGAAACGCATACGTAATATACGGAGCAACCTTTTTTACTCGTTCTTCATCGATCCACTGACCCGAAAAATCATACGATACAGAGATTCCCTGTTCTGCCAATTTAGGAAGCTGTTCATCAAAATAGCTATTATTGGTCGTGTGCACATGATCAAATGTTTTAATATACTCCAGATCTTCCACGTCCAGATTTAACGGATTTTCTTTTAATACGCCGCCTTTGTTGCTTCCGAGAAAGACACGGTCTCCGTCTACCAGCGTAACCCTCGCATAACCATTTTCTCCTTCATACTGACGGCACCGACTGTGTTCTACCTGCAGCTCATCGAGTGTTGCTATCACATGTTCTGCAACCTCATCCCGCCCGAACACTCCCATATAAGCTGACTCTGCCCCCAGCATCCCTGCATAAACCGCAAAGTTTGCAGCCTGACCTCCCGGAAACATAAGCCTGAGATGTTCATATTTGTCGCACACATTGTCCCCAATTCCAATGACCCGCATTTTTTCATCTCCTTTGAATTGATTATATATCATTATATAATGTTATGATATCATATTATACTTATATATGTATTTTGTCAAGTAATTTCTGTATTTTTTTACATCACTTTTTTTCTAGGTACTGTTCACGCATACGTGCCCAGTAATGGAATTTCTATCATCTCCGTTTCCGTGTTCCTGATAAAAAGAAAAGGCTGACTCCTGTTAGCGCAAATTTTTCTTGCTTTCTAACCTGAATCAGCCTTTTCTTTTCAATTAATTTACTCTATTCCTATTGTAGATTCACAGACATAAAATGAGCATTTTTCTCCATTAAACACCTGATGTCCTACATAAATGGGTTCCTTCTCAGCCGTATATGCCACACTTTTGATAAAAAGCATCGAAGTTCCTTTCGCCATCTGCAAAAGCTCTGCTTCCGCTGCTGTCGCCCTGCAAAGTTCAATCCATTTTTCTGAAATTGCCACTGCTGTATGAGAGTGTTCCTTCAAAAATGTAAACAATGAATTGTCATCAAATCGTTCTTCCAGAAGAAATGCATATTTAAGTGGAAAATAGTTACGCTCAATCGCCATCGGCATACCATCCGCATAGCGGACTCTGGATATATAGATAACCTGGCTGCCTTTTTCCACATTCAAAAGCCGGGCTATCTTTTCACTCGCCGGTTCCAGCCTGTTTTCAAGCATACGTCCTCCGGCCTTCATTCCCATATGAGCACACATTTCCGAAAAACTCTGCAATTTTTTCATATCCTTAGTTACTTTGCGCTGGCAGACAAATGTTCCTTTTCCCTGTTTTTTTTCTACAAGTCCTTTTTCCACCAATTCGCTGACTGCTTTTCGAACTGTAATGATACTGACTCCAAACGATTTTGCCATTTCACCTTCCGTTTGCAGCTTTTCTCCTGGTTTATATTCACCATCACTTATTTTTTGTTCAATTTTTTCTTTTAATTGGACATACAGCGGCACTGCGGCACTACTATTTAACATTTTCTTTCTCCCTGTTCCTAATAACATGAATGATATAACTCTTTATATAACAATATAAACTATATCTAAATAAAAAGCAATCCTACATTGATGCCAATGGAAAATCTACTTCCAGGACTATTCGAAAACTTGGCACCTTAAAAGAATTGCTGGTTGAACACGGTCCTACAAGAGATGACGTTATGGCTTGGGCAAAAGAACAGATCCGGATTGAAACAGACTATGAATTTATCACAAAACGAAAAAGCACCGCCGGAAAAGCTATATAGAATAAGCCTTTCTGCGGTGTTTTTCCAAACATTACTGTCAAAGACGGGAATATACCACCCTTTTCCAATTTTGTCAACGTCACTTTTGTCATTTTGCACAATAAACCATTTTCTTTTTTGATAAGAAAAAGCAATTTTTACAGTTCTTTTTTACGAATCTTTCCGCTTTCAGTCTTTGGAAACTCCTTTAGAAAGACAAATTCGCGTGGAATCTCATAATCTGCCAGTCTTCCTGCCAAAAATTCCCGAATTGCCATATTGGTGCAACCACATTTTCCGCTGTCACTTCCGGCAATTTCTTCCCTTTCAGCTTCTTTCTCCCACACAATCCACACTTTCAGATAATCGCGCCCATGCTCATGGACTGCCTTCACTGCCGTCTCTGCCACTCCCGGAAATGTCCGCACCGCCTCTTCGATCCGGAGGGATGACACTTTTCTCCCATTTATGTTGCAGATATCATCATCCCTCCCATCAAAATAGAAGAGTCCCTCTGCATCTGTGTGACCGCAGTCCCCAATCACCGCGTCATTTCCAATTCCAAGAATTCCATACCGCGTTTTTACATGGAAATGGTCGTTTTCAATCCAGACATCCACCTCTGGAAATGCACGGCCAACCAGCGTCGTATCTTCTTTCATCTCACTTCCACGGATATAGGTAATATAGTTCAGCTCGCTGGCGCCATAATACAATGTAATCTCCGCTTCGGGAAATGCCTTTTTAAACTGCACTGCCTCCGCACCGCCCATACTCTGGGAGCCGCTGACAAAAGAAATAATCCGGTAATTGACCGCCTGTTCCCGCTCATAGATACGCCGCAGCGCCCGCAGCTTGACAGGAATCAGATAAACGCAGGTCGCCTGTTCTGCCTCGATCATCCGCTTCCAGAGGCGCGGATCAAAGGAATCCGCCGCAACGACGCTTCCGCCGGACGCAAGCTGCGCCATATAAAGGTTCAGGTTGCCCGTAAACGCCAGGCTCCCCTGCATAAACGTAATGCTTCCCTCTCCCATTTTGAAAATTTTATTCTGAAGCTTAAAAAAATCGTGCCAGCTTTCAAAGGAGCGGAACAATACTTTCTGACGACCGGAGGTTCCCGACGTCATCACACCCATATATGCCCCTTCCGGAGGTGTCACGTCACGCAATTCATCGGAAATTTTTACATCGGACGGTGCAATTACCGGAATCGTATTTCCGTCTCCATATGCCAGAAACTGAATGAGCTGATGCGCGATCGTCGGTTCCTGGATCCAGTGGATGTGACGTTTTCCCTGTTTTTCTTCTATCTCTTTCGAATGTTTCCTTACACGTTCTGCCGCCTCGATGAGCTCCCCGAACGTATAGCGCTCGTTCTCCGTGATCAGGGCTTCCCGCTCTGGCGGGTATGCCCGGAGCGCATCCAAATATGTATTTATACGTTGTGTCTGTATTTCTTTCATGATTAATTCCTGTCTTTTACTTATTTTTATATAGAACTTTTTACCAATCTGAGCTTTTAAATTTACCACATTTACTTTTTATATCATTCAAGCACTGTCTTCATCTACTTCATTACTTTCTCCACCAGAATACTGCTTCCGATCCCTCCGGCGGCTGCCACGCAGCACATTCCCAAATGCCCATTTTTATGTTCCAGTGCTTTCATCAGATGCAGCAGAATCATTGCGCCGGAGACTCCATATGGATGCCCATAGGCAAGTGCCCCGCCCCAGATATTATAACGGTCTTCAATCCCCGGAAATGCACGTTCAAATAGAACATCAATAACGGCAAACGCTTCATTGACCTCAAAAGCATCGATCTCCTGATAAGAATGCCCCGTTTTTGCAAGTATCGCCTTAGCAGCGCTGACGGCTGATTTTGGGCTCATCATCGGATCATCCCCGATCGCTGTACCAAACCGGAAACGGCATTCTGCTTTCCGTCCCTGTTCCCGCAAAAACCGTTCCGAACAAAGTACCACAAATGCCGCGCCATCGTGCATCAGGCACGCATTTGCCGCCGTGATTTTCGTGCCATTTGGAAGCAGATACGGCAGGCGGTCGATCAGACGCTGGCTCATTGTCGGACGGATTCCCTCATCCCGGCTGCTGCCGTCGATGGAAACCGTTATATCCTCCAATATTCCCTCTTTGCGCGCCTGCGCCGCCCTCTTATGGCTCCGGAGCACCCAGGTGTCCATCTCTTCCTTAGAGACATTTTCCCGGATCGCAGTCTCCTCCGCGCCCTCTAACATAACCTGCTCGCCGCGCTTTCCCGGCACAAACTGTGCAACCGTATACACCTTTCCACCGTCATACTCCGGATGGTTCGGGGACATCATGCGGTACGGCTGTACCGAAGAACTCTCCATTCCCCCGGAAATGACCAGATCCGCCATCCCGCTCTCAATCTTGGCTGCTGCCGCGCTGATCGCCTCCAGCGCCGACCCGCACTGCAGATCCAAAGTAACCGCCGGAATCCGCTCTGGAAACCCTGCCGAAAGTGCCGCCAGACGCGTGATATTGCCGCCTCCCCCGACCGCATTTCCTCCTATTATATAGTCGATCGCATCGGTTGGAAGCTCAAATCGCGAAACCACCTCCCGCAGCACCTCCGCCCCCAGCTTTTCCGCCGGGATATGACGGTACATTCCATCTTTCACCCCGATGTAACTGCGCAAACCGCCCAGAATATATACGTGATTCATACTTTTCTCCTGTTTTTCTTCTATTCCTAATTAAAATTAAAGGGATGCGGCAACGGACTCCTCATGCCTCCTGGCTGCATTTCTGCACTAAAAGGCTGATTCTGTTCACTACCACATCCCATCTTTATTTTCTATCTAATTTCCAAATAAGCCCGTCCGCTTCAGCGCCTTTCCAAGTGCTACCGCTGCCACACACTTAACGATGTCCAGCGGAATAAACGGAATTATCGACTGCACGATAACTGCACCCCACGGCTGTCCGGTCACGTGTTTCATCCAGCCTGCACCGAATGCGTAAATCACCGGAATACCAACTACAATCAGGAACGCTGTCTGGAATGCAACATTTTTCCATTTCCGGCAAAACAGGGAAATCAGGAACGCTACAACCAGAAATCCGATATAGTAACCGCCGCTCGGTCCAAGCAGTTTTCCCGGTCCTGCGCTTCCGCCGCTGAATACCGGCACGCCGCATAAGCCTAACAGCAGCCAGCTCGCCATAACTAAAATGGTATCCTGTGGTGCAATAAGCAGACCGATCAGGTTGACAATCATCGTCTGCGCTGTGATCTTTGCATCCGAAAACGGAAGCGGAATCGCAATATACGAAGACACACTGATAAGAGCCAGCATCATCGCCAAAAGTGTAAGCCGCTTCGCGCTCCATGCGCCGTGTACGTTCACTGCACTTGTCTCTGAACTCATTATATATACCTCCTCAGTGATAAAATTCTAAGCCGTGTAATGCATTTTCCTATGAATCACACACAGAGAATCTTTGCTAGAAAAGAGTATATCGGAATTTCAGAGGATTGTCAACCTTGTTTTTATAGATGGTTTACATATGCATCCATAGCTCCTCTGCACCCACTTTATCATCGGCATCCCTATTTTTCTGTAATCGAAAGAATTTCCTTTCCCTCTTGCTTCGTTCTCAGATACACCGCGTTTCTTCCCTCCTGCCCCGAATCCGACAGATATACCTCCTCATCAGGACGAAGTGGGGCAAGAAAACGTACTTCCAGAGCGGTCTGTCTCTTCATCCAGCCCTTCTTCCACAGACGAAGCAGGCAGGCATTCATAACAAGAAACCCCGGCAAAACTGCCGCTTCTCCCTGATGGATCGGATTGGTATCTGCCGCCTCCCGGAGATATTCTTCCATCTGGCTGCGGCTAAATACCAGCGTATCATCATCCTCACTGCCCAGTTCCGTAATTGCTTTCATGAGCGGCATTTTCTCTTTTTCCGGGACAAGGACGCTCTGGCGCGGTTTTACCAGCAGCACTTCCATCTCCTCATTTTCCCGTTCCTTTTCCTCCTCCGCTGCCGCTATGCGGACCCGGATTGCCGAGCGGCCTTTTTTGATGATTTCTGGAGTTAATTTGGTATGGCAAAACTCATTCTCCCCCTGTTTGGGCTGCCAGTCCAGATGAAGTGTAGTTGTGCCTATCATCCAGCCCTCGTATCCTTCCAATGTGGAGAGAGCGCGCTCAAAGCAAAGAAGCTTCTTTTTCAATCTATCATTCACGGTATTTTCGACCTCTTCGTTATAAATTGTAAATCTGACTCGCATGCACTTTTCTCTGCTCATTATACTAGATCTGTTCCAGAATCACAATATCCGAATCTCCCGCGTCTCCCCCTGATCCACCGGAATAAATCGGTCTTTTAAGCCCGGTGTCAGCCAGATCGTGCCGCTCTCGTCAACCAGGACTGCCTCATAGTCCTGATGCGCCGCCCAATGTGCCGCTGCCTTTTCCCGTCCCATGACAAACAGGGCGGTCGAAAGCCCATCGCAGCGCAGCCCGCACGGTCCGATGATTGTCACAGAAATCAGCCCGCTATGCGCCGGCGCCCCAGTGGACGGATCCATGATATGCCAGTAAATTGTTCCGTCATCATCCGTGAAATAGCGCTCATAGCCGCCGGAGGTAATGACCGCCTCATCCTGCACCTTGACTCCGCCCAGATAGCCGTCGCTCTCCGGATCCTTGATGCCGACATACCATTTCTCGCCATCCGATTTTGTTCCGATCGTCTGGATATTGCCTCCAAGACTGAACAGTGCGCTCGTCACGCCATCCTCCTTCATAGCCTTTACCACCTCATCTCCGGTAAATCCCTTTCCGACACCGCCTAGATCCACCATCATTCCTGGCTCGATCGATGCCGTATCTGCTTCTAAACCGACCAGACGATAATCGACCGATTTAAGCAGGCTTTCCCGCTCGCTCTCACTGGGGACCCGGTAATTTCCCGTTGTAAATCCCCAGCTTTGCACAACCGGGTAAATTGAAATATCGAGTGCACCATCTGTTTCCGCTCCCAGTGCCAGCGCCTCCTGCATCAGATAACGCGTATCCGCTGAAAGTTCCGCCGTTTTCTCCTGGTTCAGATGAAAAATATCGCTGTTTTCCTGCGTTGTCGAAAGCTCCCCTTCCAGCTCTTCCACCCGCCGTTTCACTTTTTCCTGCAAATTTGCACTTCCGCCGTAGGCGTCAAACTGCATCACAGTATCCATCGCAAACACTGTCCAATTCTGCCCTTCTCCCGGATTCTGGTTCGAATTTGAGGGATTTTTCTCTAAATTTTCGTTTTTTTCTACTGCTGCCACATTTTCTGCCGTCTCTTCCGTAGACGCAGATAAACGAGGACGGTCATTCTGGACCGTCCCCGTTTGATCCGGCTGAGATGAAGCACCGCAGCCACACAGCAGCAGGGTTAATAAAATCCACCACTTCTGTTTCAATTTTTACTCCTTTAAATACAACTACTCTTCTTCAGAAACAGACTCTTCTTTCTCAGAAGCATCGCCTTTACCTCCGTCGGATTCTTCCTTATCAGAAGTATCATCTTTTACGTCACCGGTCTCATCCTTCTTGGAATCATTGTCCTTAGATTCATCCGTTTCATTCTTCTTGGAATCGTCACCAGTTTCGCCGAATTCATCTTTCGAATCATCCTTGTCAGCATCGCCTTTATCTGAAGTTTCGTCTTTCTTCTCATCCGAAGTATCCTTGGACTCGTCCGAATCCTCTTTCTTGTCCTCGTCTACTTCCGGGGCCTTGTTCGCATCGTCTGTCTCGTTCTTCTTATCGCCATCCGGTACATCTGCCTTGTTTTCGTCATTCGTCTTCGGCTCTTCCGGTGTTTGCTCCGGTGTGGTTACTCCCTCGGTTGGGGTGGTGACGATCTCGCTTGGGAGGACTTCGTCGGCAAGAAGCGTTTTGGATTCCTTGATTAATTTCCATTTTTTATCAAGTTTGCACTTAATCATTCCGTTATTCTTAGTGTAGATAAGAATTTCATTATCCTCTTCTTCACTCAATCCGGACGCTGAAACCTTTAAACAATCATAATTATCATTGCTATAAGATGTATCCGTTGCATGCGGTGCAAACTCACCACTTCTAAGGAGCGAGGAAACGGATGCCTTGCTATACTCTGTTCCATTTACCGCAACCGAATCAATCTCCTTTAAGAAGGTTTTTAACTTTTCTCCCTCAACTCCATTGAAGCGAATCAGTAAATAATAATCTCCTGTCCAACTACGCTCTTTTACAACACTGGAAACCTCAATTTCTGTATCTGCTTTCTGGCTCTCAACTGTAACCGTGATCGACTGATTATCGTAACCTTTGGCTTCGATCACAACCTCATTCAATCCACTATCCAGTGTGCCAGTCTGAATTGTCAATGTTGTACCATTTACTTTAAATTCAAGTGCAGCATCTTCCTCCTCATCATTGCCAGTTACTTTTACAGACTTAATTGCTTTCAGATACTCTTCATCACCAGTCAGAACCAGCGGATCTCCCGTATCAACCGTAGTGCTGCCTGTCAGTTCCGGTGCCGGAAGCAGTTTCTCTTCGTCACCCGCTAACTTCATATCCTTTGTAACTGTAAATGTAAGCTCTTCATATCCTTCTGCCTGGATCGTTACATCGGTGCTTTCTTCGGTGCTGAAACCGTCTAAGGTGAAATCGATGCAATCAAAATTCTGTACATTGTTATCTGGATCATCTGCATCCGACATCTTCCATGTAGGCTTATAAGAACTAAGGCTGTAAGAAGCTTTCGTATACTCTGTTTTTCCAACCTTCACAGACGTAATCTTAGTCAAATAATCTTTTACACTTGTTTTTGTTGAATTCTTAAAAGAAGCACGGCCAAAATCCGGATCAAATGACCAGCTGGCTTTATGTTTGCTGAACTTCACCACTTCTGGAGCTGGCATCTCTTCTTTAATCTCTTCCTTTTCCTTCTCCACCACAAATTCACATCTCAGGGTCTCTGTGTAGTAATTCGAATGAAGTGTCAGTTTATAAGTTCCCGGCTGAACCTGATGGAGAATCAGCTTCTTGCCATCCCCGGATACTTCATAGTAAACATCGTTGCTGCTGGACACGCCTTTCGTGTAGATATTTCTCTCAACCGCATCTTCCTCGTCAGAAAGCAGGGTAACAGATTTCAGGTTCTTCAGGAAATCTCCCTTGCTGCCATTAACGGTAAATTCAGCATTTGCAAAATAGTAAGTCTTATTAGAATCTTCTTTTTTCTCAGCTGCAAACGCCTCTTTATCTTCCGCATAATCAACGGTCAGCGATAAATCGTTTTCCAGCACCTTATCGTATGTAAATGCGATACTCTGGCTCTTATATCCCGTTGCATCGACAGTCAGCTTATACTCCTCACCAGCCTTGAATACATCCGCATCAATGGTAATGGTGCTCGCTTCTTTATCGATGAAATATTTGGTCTTGCTGAGTGCCTGCCAGTTTCCGTTGACAACGATACTCTGAACCGCCTCGATATACTCTGTATCCTCTGTCTGCAGGACTACCGGCTCGCCCTCTTTGTTCTGTACAACTGTAATCGCCGGTGCATCCTGACGGGAGAAGTTTCCATTGTACTGGATATCGCCGAGCAGACCATCTTCGAGAACCTCTTTTGCCGTTGCCGGATGGTTCGGATCCAATGCTCCATTTTCACGGTAATCTGCAAATGGAAGCATTCTGTTCTCTTCGTATTTCTGATTCTCGCTCTTATTTACGTAGTCTGTCCATCTGAAGAACTCATCATCTCCAGTATCAAAGACTGCATCCGGAATCGCATTGTCCCACCATTTCATGACGGCCTTAGAAGCATCATTTTCCATCTTGATCTGTTCTAGGAGATGTGCATTTACAAGCAGATCTGAATCAAAAATCAGGTTTGCAGAAATTGCAGAGCTTCCTGAGCTGCTGCCGCTGGAGCTTCCACTTCCGCTGGAACCAGTCGATGCGGTGCTGATACCGTCGAATCCGTATGCCGCCATTTTCTGACCATTGGTCTGTTCCTTCTCTTTTACCGGCTCTGCGCCCGTTTTCACCTTGAAGCTCTTGGAGAATGACCGGAAACCATTTGCATATACAGTGATCTTGTAATTGCCCTTGTATGGCAGATGGTCTGTATTATCATTGTACAGAACAAATAAATCCTGGCTGTAGAGATACCAGTCATCGAGCATCTTAAGGTCGCTTACTGTTCCGTTCGGATCTTCCAGGGTCACACGCTCGATCGGTGTCTCAATTGCGTATACCAGATCGCTGACTGCAAAATGAAGATTCTTGCCGGACTGCGGTGTTTCCTTAAGCTCCAGCGTCGGTACTGTCTCATTGACGACATGAATCGGGACGAGCGCGGAACCGCCTGCCGACGATACAACCCGCACATAATAACGTCCATTATTGTAGAAATTGCTCTGTCCTGTCTGGATAGTCAGCTGTCCAACGCGTCCCTGTCCGTGCGCCACATTCTTTTCACTGTCAAATACGAGGCTTGAATTGATTGTGTCCTTCTGCTCATCGTATTCAACCAGCTCCAGTTTGCGGATGCCGTCAAACCACTCTTTTTCCTCGTCTGTATTATAGTTAAACAAAATGGTAACGGCTGCTTTTCCATTTTTTGGAAGAACCGCATCCGGCGAATAGCTCGGATGAGTCTGCTTCTCCTCATTCAAGTTATACGTAGTCTTTTTCGGAGAAATGCGGGCATTTCCGTTTTCATCGTAATTGGTCAGATAATAGTCCCAGTAAGCAACTGACTCATGCGTCAGAATCTTCTCAGGCAGATAGCCGTCGTTTTCCTCATATACAGCATCTTCCTGGCTCTCATTGCTCAGAACCACCGTCTCTTCCTTTGCCGCATCTTCTTTGCTGCTGACGGTTACTTTGCCCGGTGTGCCAAGAAGCGCCAGTTTTGCCATACGTCCGTCATCTGTGATCGGAGTTAAAAGATTGGTTACATCTTTTCCATCGACCTTAACGACCGTATTGCCTGCATTGTATCCCTCATCAAATGCGATCGGAAGCCACCAGCCCAGGGAATTTACTTCGGTAAGCTTTGTCTTCGTCTCATCTACCAGCGAAACCATCTGCGGCTTGTCTGGATTTTCAGTGTTTCCGTTATCTCCTGTATTTCCGCCATTCTGGTTTCCGTCATTCCCGGAATTACCGTTATTTCCAGAATTACTGTTATTTCCAGAATTACTGTTGCTTCCAGAGCCCCCCGAATGGCTGCCGCCGGAACTGCCGGAATTTCCCGAACCGCCTCCTGATACGCTGCTTCCGTTGCCGTCTGCTGCCGGGCTGCTCGCGTAACCTCTATCCGCACGGGTCTGGACCTCTCCATTTTCATTGACCCACTGTCCATCCGCATTGACGCTGTAGCCGTCCGGCGTCCGGCCTTCGGTGTGCATCTGACCAAAGTTTTCTGCACTCAAGTTATCAAAATAATAGCATTTTCCATCAATCCACTGCCATCCTGTCACGGTCATACCTTCCGTTCCATCGGATGCAGTGCTGAAGAAATACCATTTTCCTGCATTGTCCTTCCACCAGCCGCGGCGCATCTGTCCTTCCACGCCATCGGCAGTTGTGTTCATATAGTACCGCTGTCCATCGACTGTGATCCATCCAGTCATCATCCGTCCGGTCTGCGGATCCAGATAATACCAGCCGCTCTCGGTCTTGACCCATCCAGTCTTAAGCATTCCGTCCGTTCCCTGATATTTCCAGTCCTGTCCTTCCTGAATCCAGGCACCGGTCTGTACTCCGGACTCCGATGCCGGTCCGGTTGAAGCATAAGCAGTACCTGCCTGCGCCGCCGCTAACACGGTCACCGCCGCCAGAATTGCCTGCCGGGATCTTCCCTTACCTTTCATACATATTCCTCCATATAATCTTTTGTAATATCTTACTCTCCGCACCAGATTAGGCATCCCTAACTCAGGTGACCGAGGAGGTTAGTATAAACTAATCTAATAAAATCTGTCAATTATTTAAATCTATTTAAAAATGAGAATTTTTATCTATTTTTTAATTGAATTTTATTCTCAATAAAGCATTGGTTTTTTAGTTGCTAAAACTAACATGCAAATTTCTTTTTCCATTCAGCACATGTTAAGTCTCATTTTGCAGCGATTTTTTCCGCCTTTTTCCCTGATATTGCCTCGCTTGCCATGAATTTTTAAAAAAACATATTTTGAGATTTTTTTTCTGTTTGCTTCATTTCGTATATTTTTATCCTTTTCGCACATACTCCATCTGTAAACATTTTGTTCCATTCCAGTCCCTTCGCGGTCACTGATATTGGCTTCTCTGATAGGAGATTTACACGATGCAGATTTCTTCATCCATTGAAAATAACCGGACTTTTTTTCAAAAAAAGCTCCGACCGGACATCAGTTTTGATGTCGTAGATCGGAACCTGATGATCGGCGGGCGCGATGCCTGCCTCTACTGTATTGATGGTTTTACCAAGGACGATACGCTTTTAAAAGTGCTGCAGGCGATGAGCAGCATTGAAACCGCCCAGATGCCTGACAATGCAAACGATTTTGCCGCCCTCTACCTCGCCTACGGCGAAATCGGGCTGGAAACAGATTCGGACGCGCTGATTATCCAGCTTCTCTCCGGTGTTCCTTTTCTTCTGATCGACGGATATGCACAGGCACTCACGATAGACTGCCGCACCTATCCCGCCCGCGGAGTCAGCGAGCCTGAAAAGGATAAGGTATTGCGCGGCTCGCGCGATGGTTTTGTCGAAACGCTTGTGTTCAACACGGCTCTGATCCGGCGGCGCATCCGCGATCCGAAGCTGCGGATGGAAATCATGAATATTGGGGAAAGTTCGCACACCGATATCGCCATCTGCTACATGGAAAACCGGGTGGACACCGAACTTTTAAACCGCATCCGCACCCGGATTCAAAAAGTGCATGTCGATGCCCTCTCGATGAATCAGGAAAGCCTTGCCGAATGTATTTATCCGCACAAATGGTTCAATCCGTTCCCAAAATTTCGTTTTTCAGAGCGTCCGGATACCTCCGCTGCCTCGATTCTGGAAGGAAATATCATCATTCTGGTGGACAATTCGCCATCCGCAATGATTCTGCCATCCTCTGTTTTCGATATCATCGAGGAAGCCGACGACTACTATTTTCCACCGCTGACCGGCACCTATCTGCGCCTGTCGCGGACGGTCATCTTTTTCCTGACCTTATTTCTGACACCGCTGTGGCTGCTTTTTATGCAGAATCCCGGCTGGATCCCGGAATGGCTCGCTTTTATCCGTGTCACCGACGAGATCCATGTGGCGCTGATCTATCAGCTCCTGATCCTGGAATTTGCCATCGATGGTCTGCGGCTCGCGGCAGTCAACACCCCCAGCATGCTGACGACACCGCTCAGTGTCATCGCCGGTATCGTGCTTGGGGAATACTCGGTCAAATCCGGCTGGTTCAACAGCGAGACGATGCTCTATATGGCGTTCGTCACGATCGCCAACTACTCGATGACGAGCTTCGAACTCGGCTACGCGCTCAAATTCATGCGCGTCCTGCTCCTGATTCTGACCTTTTTCCTCAATCTCTGGGGCTTCATCGCCGGAACACTCATTGCCGTCGGCTGCCTTGTCTTTAACCGGACAATCGCCGGAAAAAGTTATATTTACCCGCTAATTCCATTTCACTGGAGTGAATTAAAAAAGCGGCTGCTCCGGAACCGGCTGCCGCATGAGGAGAAAAACGGGTAAGAATGTCGCATAAAATGTCCGCATACCCACAACTGCCCGGATGGTTCCGGATACTGGCTGTGGTTTATGCGGACATTTTAACTTCTATATCTATCTTCTATTTTTCTTTCTTATACACTACCTCTTTCAGCACCTCCAGCGCCTCCTCATACCGCTCTGCCCCCATCGAGGCACAGGACAACAGGAGCTTCGGATATCCCTCTTGAAAATGATGCTCCTGTTTTTCCAAAAGACTCCCGACCGACCCCTGCCTGTGCCGCACGCCAGGCAATTTCCGCCGATGTAAGCGGGCTGTCAAGCTCCATGAGAACCAGAAAACCGGCATCGCCCAGATGCGTTCGCGCTTTTTCTCCAAAAATGCGCCGCACCGCATCACACAGACACTTTGCCTTTGCCGCGTACAATTTCTTGGACTTTCGGATCTGGCTTTCCAGATGTCCGTCCCGGATAAACTGGCAGAGGGCAATCTGCTCTGCCTTGGACGCCGTCTGGTTATAAAAACGCCCCCGCTCCTGATACCGTTTCAGCAGATCCGGCGGCAGGACCATGTAGCTCATGCGGATCGATGGCAGAAGCAGCCTTGAAAATGTCCCCAGATACACGACGCCCGCCGGAAAGCCCCTGCAGGGACGGTGTCGGGCGGTTATAATAGCGGAACTCACTGTTGTAATCGTCCTCAATAATCAGCATATCCTCGCGCGCCGCATCCTTTAAAAGCTTCATCCGGTCGCCCACCGGCATGACCTCGCCCCAGACTGTCATCTGCGATGGGGTCAGATAGCAGACACTTTTCCCTGTATGTCTCATCGCCTCTGACATCTGTTCGGATAACCCTGTTTTCATCTCTCTTGCACATACATCTGGCTTTTCTATTCCGCACAAATCCTTTTTTGAGGACTCAATCCTCCTATCATTATTTTCCCAATACTCTCTTATATCCCCGGTCCGAAACCCATAATCCTCAAAAATCTGGCGTCCCTGCCGGAACGACGGATTAAAAAACCATGCGCTGTCCCGCTCCCGCAGCATCGGGCACAAAATATGCAAGAGACTCTGCACACCCGCCCCTACTACGATACTGTCCGGCGTACAGATCACATTGCGGTGGCGCCCCAGATACGCGCAGAGTGCCTCCCGGAATTCCCGCTCTCCCTGCGGTTCGCCATAAGAAAGCAGCCGCTCATCCTGGCGCAGGGCGCTCTTGACATAGCGCCGCCATAAATCAAACTGGAAGCTCTCCCGATCCACATTTGAAGACGCAAAATCATACCGGATTTCCGGGCGTTCCTCCTGACGCGGCACACCGTGCTCTATTTCCTCCCGGTTTGCAGCCGCCAGCACCGCATCCGTTACATAAAACCCGCTCTGCGGACGCGAAATGATATAGCCATCCGCCGCCAGCAGCATATACGCCGTCTCCACCGTCGTCCGCGAAAGCTGCAGCTGCAGGGAACATTTGCGGATCGACGGCAGCTTCGCTCCCGGCTTCATCTGCCCGGACACGATCAATTCTTTGTAATATTCATATACTCTCAGATACCGGCTCTGTCCCGGTTCGCTTAAATTCAGTTCCATCGTATTTCCTCTATCTATTTATGTAAACGGCGATGCACCGCATCGATCACCCGCATCATCCCATATCCCAGACAACCGCCCCTCTTTCCGTCTTCACAATATTTTTCATCTCCACCACTTGTACCCCTTATACCCAACTGCCTTCTTCAATTATACCGTTTTCTCCTGCTTATAGGCAATCCCCAAAATTGAGTACTGTTACTGTTTACGCATACGTGCCCAGTAACGGAAATTCCGAGGAAGAAATCAAAGAGCCGCTTCTTCCTAAGAAAGATGAGATCCCCGCATATCCTCTCCACACGGCTGTTCTATTAAATCCTCTATACAGATTTTTATTTTTCATTTGCGTTGATTTTTCACAAAAATGCGGATATAATATATTATAACAAGGATTTATGAGGTTGTTTTATGCTGATTCAATTTAGTGTAGAGAACTTTCTCTCTATCAAAGATAATGTCGTGTTATCCCTGCTTGCCAGTAAGGATAACGAACATCCAGAGCACCTGATTGTGGACGGAAACAAAAAGCATTTGAAGTCTGCTGTGATTTACGGCGCCAATGCTTCTGGAAAGTCCAATGTCTTGAATGCGTTTTGGTTCATGGTAAATTATGTGCTGACTTCGCATAACCAGCAGCTCCACAAAACCATTGATCGTTCGCCTTTCAAGTTTGACCGGGAAACACCCTCTCGCCCCAGCAGCTTTGAGGTCATCTTCACCACAAATGGCATCCGCTATGCGTATGGATTTTCTGTAACAGACAAAGCTGTTATCGAAGAATATCTGTATTACTATCCCAATGGCAGGCAGGCACTCATTTTTGAGCGAAAAGACACAAAAGATTTTCGCTTTACCGTTGATGTCGATGAACAAAACACTCTCAAGGATCGCACTTCGGCCAACAAGCTCTATCTGTCTGTCGCATCAAACTGGAGCTATTCCAAAGTGATTCCAGTTCTGGAATGGTTTGCTTCCTGCCAGATCATCACGAAACATTCTGTTGCAGACGCCTACGGCCTTGAAGCAGAACAACTCAAAGAGGGTGACTACCGGCATGTGATCGCCTCTATGCTGCGTGTTGCAGATTTTGGCATACAATCCCTTCAGATGCGTGATGCAGAATCCGCTCCTTCTCAGCGTAATGATATCTTTACCAATATTGAGGCCATTCACACGGTACAGGATACAGAGGGAAATACTTCTTCCTACCCGCTGAACATGGCAGAGGAATCTGATGGCACCAACAGTTATTTCAAACTGATCGGTGTTGTAAAAAAGGTGCTGGATGAAGGAACCCTTCTTGTCGCTGACGAGATGGACGCTCATCTGCATCCTCTTCTGACAAAGCATCTGGTCTCGCTTTTTAACAGTGTGGAGTTCAATCCAAATGGAGCCCAGTTGATTTTCACATCACACAACACCAATCTTCTTGACCTGGATGTACTGAGGAGAGATCAGATTTGGTTTACCGAAAAAGACGAGCAAACAGCGGCTACCGATCTGTTCTCCCTTTACGATTTTTCCATCCGCAAGGATGCTAAGGTGGAGAAGGGCTATCTGATTGGCCGTTATGGTGCGATCCCCTTTATCAAGGGAGGGCTGTAAAATGGCACGTGGAAAAATTGAAAAGCGTGGACAGCGACGCAGAAAAATAAAGCCTGTCATTCTGATTGTAACGGAGGGTTCTCAAACTGAGCCTAAGTATTTTTAACACTACCGCAACCGTCAGACAAACATTGATATTCGTGTGGTAGGAAGCCGCACCAGCGGAGGTGAAACAGATTATCTCAGCCTGATCCGGAAAGCCGTGGAATACCATCTTCAAAATGACAGCAGCAAACCGTTTGGAATTGCTGTCAATCCATTTACCGACATCCATCAGCTGGTGGAATCACTGCTATAATGTTTCAAAGAAACATGGGTGGCACAAAATTGTCTCTACATTGGCACAGTCCTGCCCTTTCGCCGTAAATCCATATCTGTTATACTTGGTACAGTCAAAACTTTGCATAGCAGCCGCTCCGGTTTGGAGCGGCTGTTGTCAATTTCAGTAAAGGTGGTGGGTTCTATTCTATTTCAAAAAGCCCGGAAAGTGCTGAACAACGAGCGGGGCGAGATCAACTATTTCAGTACGATACTGCTGCGTTTATAAAGCTGGAGCAAATAATCTTTTCTGCGACGCTTGACCGCCGACACCAAATATGCCGTAAATCTAAACCATCCCACAGTGAACCTCACATGGCTAAAGTCACGTGCTTCTCAGCCGTTTTAAACGGCAAGACTAAATAT
>ENA-OPSK01000380-OPSK01000380.1-human-gut-metagenome-genome-assembly--contig:-NODE-380-length-41719-cov-7.273329_pt1 | contig 41719 bp, 39 predicted proteins | sample MGYA00241807_ERZ501905 | MGnify/ENA primary metagenome ERZ501905 (study PRJEB25962, sample SAMEA2042111) | human gut metagenome | biome: human gut; feature: human-associated habitat; material: faeces...
CTCGAAACTAAGCGGCAATTCAAAGGAAAGAGAACTCCTACCTATTTGCGATAGCTGCCTGTGCTGCTGTTAAGTTAATAGCACTTTTCCAAATTTATATTCCATTAACATCAAACCCTATTGCTGTCATTCTTTTTATAAATTCTTTTCTAAACGGAGCTATTTTGTTCTCATCTATTACAATAACTAAATTTTCTTTTGCACGAGAGCATCCTACATAAAATAATTTATATGCCCATAAAATGCCTTGAATTTTTGTTGATTTAAAGCAGTCTTTTGCATTAGTTGAATTAGGATTGCCCAAATACTTATCATAATATTTTTGTTGACAAAACAAAAAATATTTATTGTCCTTATACTTGTTTTTTATATACTGAGCATATTGTAAATATTCTCCCTCATGAGCTTTATACGTTTTAGCTGGTTTTAAATATGTTAAATTAATTGATTTTATTTCGGATACATAATCATAATAAAAATTCTGAAAATCCGTTAAATTAATATCCTCAGCACATAACAACTGAAAAAATTCATACATATAAACTATTGGATTTCGGGTTGAATCTTCGGCAATAAAGCAAACATTATTATGTCCTTCACCTTTTACTCCATGCTGTGTAGAAACGCTAGGAGCACCTAAATATGCATATAATGCATGCAGTTGTGACAACGACACTTTCAACACTTTTTCATATTCCGTATCTTCTATAAACGGAAGAAAAATATCCTTATTACAATATTCATTGTCAGTCAGAAATTCACAAAACCCTTGTATGGTCATCGTCGACAAATCATATGCTTCCTCTAATTTTTGAACTTTATCATAGAAAATGATTTTATCATTATGAAACTCAATATTAGTAAATCCACTGTTAAATATTTGCTTTTTTTCTCTAGCAAATTGAATGCTTTTGCCGTAGGCAGCCATACTTACCATTTTAATAAAATCACAAACACAAAATAATATCCGAAATAATTTATCAGGATTATCATTTGTCGTATCTGTCAACACATCGACAGGCGTATATTGAGAAGGAAATTTATACGCTTTCATATCTGATAATGCACTATATAAATCACTTGCTCCAATCTTTTCAAAACGTTCACGATTAAACAGATATAACTGCATATAGTCTTTAAATTGCTCCATAAAAGACTCCGAAAAATCATTTGTTATCACAATAGTAGGATTGACTTTTCCACTAGATTTATTTGGTTGCTGAAAAAATTTCTCATCATTATACAAGTTGTTGAGAATTCCAACAATATTTGAAGAACAACGATAATTAATACGCAAGTCATCATCTTGATTAAACTTATTAAGTATAGTATTAAAAGAACCGTCGTAATTATTGTATATCTCTTGCATTTTGTCTCCAAGCAAGTATAAGGTACTGCTCGTATTCAGCACAGATTGATAAAAAATATATAACACATCCGCAGATGTATCTTGGTACTCATCGATAAAAATATACCTATATTTATTAGATAAACGTTTTTTTAACATCTCAAACTTTTCAAACATCTTGCGACAAAATAATAACATATCATCATGAGAAAGCCCTCCATAATAATAGCTACTATAGGATTGCTCATTGTAAAAAACTTTATGTAGATTATTTTTAATAGTTTCAAAATCCAGTTTTCCAAACTTATCAATATATCTTGCATTTTTGGAATCATCTTCTCCATTGTCAATCAGTGCCTTTATCTTCTTTTCAAACACTTGAAGGTATAAATCAATCACCTCTGGTTTTGAAAAGTAAAGACCAACAAAGTCAGAAAGAAATGAATGAATTGTATCTACTGTAACATTTTTACTATTAATTCTAGAATTTAATTCTTCCTTTGCTCTATTTGTATAAGTAATGCTTAGTATTCTACGATTAGGATATTGGGCAAGTAGATTAATAATCGTATTTTCAATGTATGTCGTTTTTCCGCTACCTGCCGGTGCGTTAACTAAAAACATATTATTCAATTTCTTTACATCAGCCAAATTAATCCCTCCCGTATATAATTCGGTAAAGCTTTTAAATGTAATTCCGATAAAATTATTGAATACATGAAATCTGTTTTGTTATTTTTATTCTCATTTAAAATATCTCTTACCGTTATATTCTTTTTTCTAGTTGGAATATCCAATTTAATTTTATTAATCGATATCTGTTTTTCCCACCAATCCGAACTTTTTTTGCTCTCTACTGTAATTCCTAAGAGTTTGCATAGCATCGCCTCTTCCAATGTACGAGTATACGCATCAGCTTCTCCTTGTGATACAACTTTAATCAATTCACAATCAGGATTTTTTATCCACGAATCAATATCTACTACAGTAGGTTTTTTCTTCATAATAGAATAATCTGGTTTTTTTATTTTAGGGCATGGCTTTTTCCGAAAATCTGACTGTATTAAAGATATCCTTTCCATTTCCGTTTTTTCATAAAGGCAATCTTTTAATTGTTTCCTACACTTATGTTCACAATATGGCAAAATATCTCTCTTTATTATGTTAACAGTAACGTAGTCCTTATAATACTGAATTAAGCCTGCATTTGTAATTCCATCATCATCTTTGATTTCATCGATTGATGTTAATTTTTTGCAATAGTCAATATCTGTAATTATCAGCGTCTTTATTTTCAGGAAATACACCAACTTTCTGTACCAATGAGTATACGCACCACCCACCTGTACAAAAGAAACATATTGATTTGACAATCCTTCAAATTCTTTTTCTGCTAAGAGTTTTTCAATATATAATTTTTCAGTATCTCCTTCATACATAATGACTTTATTCGCAAATATCAAATCTGAATAGTTTATAGAGAATAAAAATGAGAAAAATTGTCTTTCTTCTTCTGTTTCCAAATTCTGTTTAAATAAATTCATATCATAAACAGCACTTTTTAATAGTTTATCAATTCTTAATACTCTAATATTTTTTAAATCGGAACACTTAATTATCTCACTAGAATGTGTCGTAATAATTCCCTGCACACGGTTATTATCCTCGTTTAGCAATATTTCATTTAAAAATTTGATTAACATTCTTTCCATTTGTGGGTGCATATGGGCTTCTGGTTCTTCAATGACAAAGATATCCACTACATCAGATTGATATTGTTGGACAAATGCTTCTACCTTTAGGCACATAAATATTAGATTACTTATTCCTAATCCCTGAGAAAACTCTTTAAGTTTGGTTCCATTTTCGAATTCAAAAAATGTCTGTAATGAAGACGATAAAAAGCCTAAGAGTAATTCATCAGAGATATCTGTTTGTAATGAAAATTCTCCTTTATTATACTCAAAACATTTTTCAATACTATCCAAGGCGTTTTGTGCTTTTATTAAAGAATGTTCTTTAACTTTCTCGTTGAGCTTTTGTTCTTTTAGACCTTCTTTAATATCTTTTATTATTTGCTTTTTAAATTCTTCCCAATCATTACTTTTTTTAAAATGACTAAGTAGTTCTTTACTTATCGAAAAATAATTATCTGTTTTTTCATCATTTAATAAACGCGTAGCATTTAAATAATTATAATTGAAAAGTGATTGAAATTCTCTTACACTAATCTGCCCTGCATTCTCATAATTTTGGTCAGCAAAATATACTCTATTTTCTAATGCTCCATCAAATATTTCTTTTAAAAATTCTTCATATTCTGCTTGTAATTCAGTTAACTTTATTCTAGTTTTATTGGTCTTTCTTCCTGCTTCCAGTTTTTGTATTTCGTGTTTTTTATCCAATAAATTTGTAGCATTCAAACTAAGGAGTTTATTTAATTCAGTTATATTAACTTCATAATTAAATAAAAAGAAGAAGCTTGTACATGTGTCACTTAATTCCATCAAGTAGTCTGAAAACAAAGAAATACTCTCATTCTTGTCATATTGAACTTCTATCTTAATTTTTATAGCTGTCCATTTGTTATTATTTTCTGTAGAAAACTCTTTCTTAACATTTTCTCTAAACTCTGTCTCTTTATCGGTAATATTATATATTTTATTTATACAAGATATAAAGTCATACTGTAACTTTGAGTAGTACTCTGCTGAAATATCCTCTTTTGAAAAATTCTTATCTTTAAAAATTCTTTTGAACAATTCAATAATAGACGTTTTTCCACTATTGTTAGCACCAGCTAAAATCGTCAATTCATCATCAAAATTAATAACTGCATTTTGAAACTGTCTATAATTTGTAATTGCTATCTTCTTTAGTTTCACCTCAACCCCTCCTTATCTAAATCTATTTAAATCAAATCAAAATGCTTCAATGCATCCTTTATCGCTTCCACTTTCTCCGCTGTCGGATGCTTCCTCGGCTGTTTCAATTCTTCTACCGCATTAGGAGCATCATACATTGGCAAGCCTAAATCTCTCTTTACCTCTGCGATATATGCGGTATGTACTTTGAAGCCGTATTTAGCTTCTATGTACTCCTTTATCATTTTGTAGGTCACTCGTTCCTTGGGCTTGTACTCTTCGGCTCTTTTAGCGATATTATCAAGCGGAACTTTTCCCTCACCTTCGCCAAACTCAACTTTTACGTTGATATGTCCGTCTGGCTTTTTGTGGGAAAGCAGTACTACCGTCTCTACATGTGGAGTTTGACTAAACATATCAACTGGTTGAATCTTGACAATACGATACTCTTTCTTTAATACGCCTAAATCTTTAGCCAAAGTAGCTGGGTTACAAGATACATAGATCATCGTTTTGATCTTTGATTTTAAAATAGTTTCCTTCATTGTATCATCCAAACCAGAACGAGGCGGATCCACAATCAATGTATCCACTTCTTTTTCTTGCACTAAATGTGCTAAGGCACTACCCGCATCTTCACAAATGAAAGATACATTGTCTGCATGATTTAACATCGCATTTTCATTGGCATTATCAACCGCATCCTGAATGGATTCAACACCAATGATTTCTTCAGCTTTATCTTTCACAAATAAACTGATGGCACCAATACCACTATAGGCTTCAACCGTAGTCTTGGATCTTGGCATCCAATCCTTAACTACATTATAAAGATTCACGGATTGTTTCGTGTTTAACTGGAAGAAAGATCTTGGAAGTAAAGATAATTGAATATCTTCTAATTGAAGATGCATCTTTTCTTCTCCCCAAATAAAACGCATATCTCCAAATACTTCACGCTTTGTTTCTGTTTTTACACTTTGCCAGATTGAAACAACACCCTCTAATTGAGTTACGTCATGAATAAATTCTTCACTGATATCTTCTTTTCCCGTCACAAATATAATTTGAATCTTAGAATCAAATTCTTTCATCACCAATGTACGATAACCCGTTTTCTTTTTATCATCATACATCTTTAAATGATGCTCATTCATAATTTTTAAAACTTCCTGACGCGTTTGTTCCAACAATTTTGAATGCACATAACATCTTTCCATCTTTTGGAAATGGTTTGTATCACGCTCATACATTCCTGTATATAGCTCCCCATATTCTTCACCAAAAGGAAGTTTGCAGCTATTACGATATGACAATGGCTCCGGATTCTTTATGATTGGTAAAATGCGACCATTATAATCCGCATACTTAATCAGCGTCTCTTTTAAATTACCCTCTTTCATCTTGCATTGTGCTGGATACTTTACGTGCATCAAAGCACATCCACCACACTCTTTCCAAATTGGACAAAGTGGGTAGCGACGCTTTGAACTCTGTTCAACTAAACGAGTTAATTCTCCAACTAAATAAGTACCTTCATCACTTTTAATATCAAATTCAATGACTTCATCCGGAATGGCATTTTCAATAAATACTGGCTTTCCTTCATGGAACGCAATTCCCTCACCATTAATTCCCCATTTTTTTACTGTTGTTTTCATATTTTTTATACACAGTTACGACAAACTCAAACGTAACCTCTAACCTTTCTAATTGTTTTACACGATCAAGTCCAGCTTGACTCGTTTTATATCGATATGGTGTCATTTCCAGTAAAGACCATACATCATCTACCATCTTTTTTTCCTGAATAATTTCCTGGTTTACCAATTCATATTGTTCTAGTATTTCAGGCATTTCATTTTCGTATGGTGTGTCATACAATACTTCTTTTAATTCAAAACAATGCTTAGGACCCGGACCTACTACAATCCAATATCCATTTTCTTTTAGTATACGATAGATTTCATCTTGACCTAAAGGCACAAAAATACTTGTAACACAATCTATGCTCTCATCTAAAAAAGGCATATCAAATAAACTACCCACAATATATTGCGTATGTTTATCTTGTTTAGACGCATGAAGAATCGCTTCCTTGCTCAAATCAATCCCATAACTATGTTCAAAGTTCGCCCCTATCTCTTTTGTATAGTAACCCTGACCACAGCCAGCATCCAAATAAATAGATCCATTAGCCTTTCCCTTTACATATTGACGCATAAAATCATAATAATCTTTTTCTAAAAAATCTGTACGCGCTTTGACCATTAAAGTGTTGTCCCCATGATTCTTTGTCTGTTTACGTGATAAGTTCACATAACCTTGTTTGGCACAATCAAAAGAATGATTATTTTCGCATCGAAATGTTTTATTTTCTTTTATTAGTTTCTTTTTACACACCGGACATATCAACATAAAAAGATTATAACATAAAAGAAAAAGAGAAGCGCTATATTTCACTTCTCTTAGAATAAATCTTCTTCAACCTTAACTGGATGTACCCAAATATCTTCTGTATTATCTATACAATCTTGTACCATCTTGTCAAAGTCCCATTTTGCCTCATATTTTTCACACTTATCCACACGAGGTTTAGTAACTGGATTCTTTGGTGTAAAAATCGTACAACAATCTTCATAAGGAAGAATACTTGTTTCATATGTTCCAATCTTTTTAGAAAGATCAATAATTTCAACTTTATCCATACAAACAACTGGACGAATAATCGGCATATTTGTGACATCATTGATTGTAAGCATACTCTCTAAAGTTTGACTTGCGACCTGTCCAATTGATTCACCTGTTGCGATAGCTTGAGCATGTCTTTTCTTAGCTAGACCTGTCGCAATACGCATCATCATACGACGCATCAATGTGATCGCATAACTTTCATCCGCATTTTGATAGATTGCCAATTGAAGATCTGTAAATGGAACAACATGAACTAAAACATCACCTTGATAGCCAGATACAAGTCTAGCTAGTTCCATTACTTTTTCTTGTGCATTTTGTGAAGTATATGGAGGTGAAGCATAGTGAATACATTCAATGTGTACACCACGTTTCATCATTAAATAGCAGGCAACTGGAGAATCAATTCCACCACTTAATAAAACCATGGCCTTTCCTCCAACACCCACTGGATATCCGCCCGCACCTTGAATACGGTCTGTCATAATGTAGGCTGCATCCTGGTGTACTTCAACAACAATTTTTACATCCGGATTATGAACATCCACTTTCCAGTCACTGTTCTTTAAAATCTTAGTTGCAACCCTACGATTAATATCGTCTGAAATATATGGGAATAATTTATCACTACGACGTGCAGCTACCTTAAATGTTTTTGGTGTTGTTAAATCTAAAGATTCATAACAAGCATCAATGATTTGATCTAAATCTGGTTCCACTTTAATAGCTAATGAGAAGGAAGATATTCCAAAAACTTTAGCTAAAATATCACTAACCTGCTTAGAATCTTCATCATGAAGATAAATATACATACGGTCGTGCTGTTTTTCAAATTCTAATGTTGGGAATGCTTTTAAAGCCTTACGAACATTGTCATAAAGCGCCTTAATAAAGTTGTTACGGTTTTTTCCTTTTAAACTCAATTCGCCATAACGAATTAAGATATGATTATAACGATAAGCCATAATTCTCTATAATCTCCTTACATGTTTCTATAAAATATTTTGCCTCTTCCAAAGTATTCTCATAAGAAAAAGATAAACGAATTCCATGTGTCGCATCAAATTCCGACTTGTGCATAGCCAATAACACTTCAGAAGCATTCGTATTTTGTGATGAACAAGTACTTTTTGCGGATACACAAATTCCCTTTTGATCCAAAGCGTTCAATAAGACTTCACTTGTGATTTGATCAAATGAAATATTAAGAATATAAGGAATCGCATCTTTTGGCGAATGTACATGCGCACCATTGATTTTAGCTAATTCTTCACGTAAATATTGATTGATTTTTAAAACATGATCATAAGCCTTTGATTGTTCCTCTAAAGCTAAACGAATTGTCTTTGCCAAAACAATATTTGCCGGTGCATTCTCTGTTCCACCACGAAGTCCTTGTTCCTGTTGTCCACCTTGAATGATTGGAACAAGTTGAATCTTCTTTTTCTTCATTAAAATGGCACTACCCTTTAGACCATGAATCTTATGTGCAGAGATCGTAGCCATATCTAGTTTTTCAAAAGGAATATCAATTTTTGAAAAACTCTGTACACAATCCACATGAAATACACACGTTGGATTTTGGTGTACAATTTTTTCTAGTTCTAAAATAGGATTGATAGCTCCCATTTCATTATTCACATGCATAACCGATACTAAAATTGTATCTTTACGCATATGAGATTTTAAGCATTCTGGTGTAACAATTCCCTCTTCATTAATTGGAAGAAATTCAACTTCAAATCCAAAACGCTTCAAAAACTCCATCGCATGACGAACACTCGAATGTTCGACGTTGCTTGTGAGTACATGATGACCTCGATGTTCATTGGCCAAGGCATATCCTACAATAGCTAAAGTGTTTGATTCACTAGCAGCTGATGTAAAGATAATTTCACTTGGATCTACATGAAGCATAGAAGCAATATTTGATCGACTTTTTTCCATGAGCGAACTTGCCTGGCGACCAGCCGCATGCAAACTATCTGGGTTGCCATAACAAGTTTCTAACATTTGCCCATAAACACGACGAACCTCTGTACGTACAGAGGTTGTCGAAGCATTATCAAAATAAATCATTACTGCACCTGGTTCATGACTGCAGGATCTTTTTGAGCTACTAACTTCTCATAAATTCCTGGGTGCATGTTTTCGATTGCTTGAATCGCAATCTTAAGTGCACGAGTATATTCTCCATTTTGGAAACATAACTCAGCACGAGTTAAATCCGAATCCATTTGTGCATGCGTACTACGGAAACGGTTACCAAACACAATCGCATTTTCTACCATAACGGCAACACCGACTAAATTGTTTGCGTTATTGTATAACTTATATACAAAGTCGATGGCATCCTGCAAATCTGCATTTAATGTTTGTACATCTAATGGTGAGTGATCCAACACTACACGAACACGTTGAATCAAGCGTTCGCCTTCTTTTAAATCTGCAGAAAATTGAGATGAGATACTAGGTAAATGACGTGTTACTGTATTTAAACGTACTTCATTTAAAATCAATTGTAATTTTGTCAATTGTTTTTTAGCACGTGATTCATCACTGCTTGCTCCCACTAACATCTCTTTCATATCCTTGACTTGATCGTGGAATTCATTAACATCTTCTGAAAATTTACGATAACCATGAACTACATCTACGCTAGGACGTTGATTTTGCTTCAATTCTTTTTGAATTTCATCACGACGATTTGATAAATCTTCCATTTGGATTTGTGCCAAAGAGAAGCGGTGTGTCCAATCTTCTAGACCAAAACGATCTTTAATATTGGCATAAAGCGCCATAATTTCCTCAAGTTCCTGACCAATGACATTAACTAGATCTAAATTAGATTGAAGACTTACATGGATTTCATCATAAGCTTCTTTTTCATTCGTTACATCATCTTGTAATGCTAGAATGTGATCTCCAATGATTTCCAAGTTTTCTTGTGCCATTTCAAATTCACCTGCATCCAATTGATCAATTGAACTAGACAAAGCACTTTGAATGGTTGTTAATTTTTCTTCTGGTTCTAAATAAGATAAGTCGATATCTTTTTCCTGTAATTCCTTAATGTGCAAACGAACTTCGTTAATTGCACGAGGCAATACATTTTTGGCCTTTTCATAGAGTCCAGGGAAGGCTGCAATTTTAGAGCTAATCTCATCCACCATTTTTGAGATTTTTTCTTGTTCTTCCTTTGCCTTGTTAAATTCTGAAGCAAACATCCACTCTTCAAAATTAGAGAATTCATTTTCAATTTCCTCTAAGCATGAATCTACATAATTAACAGATCCATAAAATGAAGAACGATTATCTTGATAAACAGTTTTCACATTACGGAAACGTTCTTTTAAAGCATTTGCCGATTCACGAACCTCTGTTTCACGAGCCAAGATGTGATCTAATGACTGAGTAACAATACGAATTCTTTCTTTTGTCTCATCCATCATTGTTTCTAAATCGTCCATAGCTCGCATAGATTTACGAAGACGATGTCTAGAAACATAATCATCTGCTTCATTAAACAAATCATCACAAGCACTTAAGTTTTTTTGACAAGTATCATATTTTGGAGTCAAGCTTTTCACTTTATCCATGATATCATCATTCACTCTTGCGAATGCCGATGCTTTGTTGAATTTGTAGGCCAAGGAATTGTTACGAATTTCATTCATTTCGATTTCAAGATCTGAAAGTCGTTTCGACGCCTTTTTACGTTTGATCATACGCATAATGATCCAAATCAAAATCAAGACTAGAATTGCTATACAAAGATAGATAATTACAGTCACAGAAAGTTGATTTCGAATGAACGCGTATACTGATCGAAAGAAATTCAAAACACTATCCATAGTGGTACCTCCTTGCAAACCATTCTTATTATAGCAAAACTTCAAAATCATTGCATCATTTTCTTGATTTTATTAATGTTCTTTGATATGATACATAGGCATAAATTGATAGCAGCATACAAAGTTAAAGGATATGCGTTGCAGCCTTATTAAGCGATATGAGTAAGCTAATAGCTGATAGCGGAAAATATCATTGTCAACACAACCTTTAAAGATTTGTACTGTTATTGTTTTGTGGATGATATAAAACAATAGGAGGAAAAATTATGTCAAGAAACACAGGAAGCGTTTGGAAGAAGTCACGCCGTCTTGGATTCTCAGTATTAGAAACTGGTGAAGAATTAACTCGTCGTAACACAATTCCAGGACAACACGGAAATGCTCGTCGTCCAAAATTAACAAACTACGGTATCCAATTACAGGAAAAACAAAGAATTCGTCACACTTACCAATTAAGTGAAAAACAATTCTACAACACTTACTTAAAAGCAAGTAAAAAAGCTGGTTCTGCTGGTGAAAACTTCTTAGTAATGTTGGAATCTCGTTTAGATAACATCGTTTATCGTATGGGATTTGCACGTACTCGTCGTGCTAGCCGTCAGTTAGTAAACCACGGACACGTATTAGTAGATGGTAAGAAAGTAGATATCCCTAGTTTCCAAGTAAAACCAGGACAAGTTATCGAAATTCGTGAACGCGCTAAAAACTTAAGCGTAATCAACGAAGCTTTAGAAGCTGCAACAGCAACTGTTGATTTTGTTGAAGTAAACAAAGATGCTAAGAAAGGTACTTATGTTCGTTACCCAGAACGTAAAGAACTATTCACAGCTCAAGAAATCAACGAATTGTTAGTAGTAGAATTCTACAACCGTTAATCTTAGGCATAGAAAAAGAAAGAAGCGAATTGATCGCTTCTTTTTTTGTGGATGTGTTTTCTTAATTCATGTATTTTATCTGTTGATCAACGTAGAAAATCAACTTTTTCAGCTACAAAGCCATAGTTTAGATATACCCTGTCATCCTTCTGGTATTTACGCGAATGAATACGACCATTAATTCCTACATAATCTCCAATCTTACACGAAGCACTTACAGTTTCTGCAAGACCTCGCCATACTTCAACGACCACATCATCACTTTCATAAACACCTTCTGAATTTGGAAAATTACGCTGCACTCGAATTGGAAGCTCGCAAGTCTTTAATCCATTGCTTGTCTCCTTTAACATTGGCATGTCCGTAATTTTTCCCACGATACTAAACGCATTCATAATTGATTATCCTCCTTCAATTCTGACCACCATATTTATCACCATCCTTCTTCAATGGTATTCTACAAATATGTCACATATAAAACAAACGACCTATCTTATCTATAGGTCGTCTTTTTATGCGTTTTACATGCGTTTTTCCCCTCTAATTCGTTTAAAAAAACACAAATTAGATCAGATAGAGTCATTCGGAAGAATTTTTGTCACACAAGAATGTGAGAAATCCAAATCCTTAATATAGGCATGTACCTGCTCAATTTTCATATTTTGAATGCTATTTAAATTTTCAATATAGTCATACTCCTCAAAGTGACTTCGAAGTAAATCATTGGCCAAGCCATCAAAATGATCTAAGCCACGCAAATTATTTGCGATTGCCTGTGCATGCAACGACTGATAGTCTTCATCAGAAATCGACTTATTCTGTACAAGATCATTTACAAGTTCAATAAAGGCATTTGGATTTACTGTTTGAGCATAAAACAAGATATAACTATGATCCAAAGTAAAATCCGCTTCTGCACCTACAAACTGTGTAAAGATTCTTTGATCTAGCCATTCCTGAAATTTAGGATTTAAAGGACCCATGATAGAATCTAACCACATATTCACTGCAAAATCTTTTTCGAATGCTTCTGCCTTTGTCTTGCTAGCATCCATCTTATAGCCAACACATACAAATGGCTGATGAATATCCATATGATCGACATACTCTTTGCGATTTACTTCCTTTGGCTCTTTTTTAAAGACACGCTCAATCTTTTTATTTAACTTACTCAACACATCTTTTTGACATTCCTTGATCCAATCCATGATTTCATTTGTATCTTTTCCAGTTACACCCACAAGACACAATTTACTAGGATCATAATTTAATGCATAAAATTGTTTTAAATCCTTCATGCTCATATCTTGAATATCTTCTTTTGAGCCGAGTACATCCACTTTCATTGGATGATATTGAAATAAAGAAATCAAAGTTTCTTTAAAAAGACGTTGTTCAGGCGATTGTTGATACATATCATATTCACTAAGAATAATCCCCTTTTCTTTTTCAATCGTTTCATTCGTCACATCTAAATTTTCGACAAAATCCAATAAAAGTTTTAATGGCTTTTTCACATCCGCCGTAGTCGAAAAATAAAATGCCGTTTCTGTATAAGAAGTATATGCATTTGTAGAACACTGTAAGTTCGCAAATAAATCACTTACATCTTCTCCATCCAAATAAAACATTTGATGTTCTAAATAGTGCGCAATCCCACTCTTATGTCTAATCACTTGCCCATCTACTCTTTGATCAATATCAAATCCACCTACTTTAGCTCCTAAAAGAAATAGTGATTTTTGATAATCCGGTTTATGAACAAGAATCACCTGTAAACCATTTGACAACGTTTCTTTTTTAATATCCAAATTATAATTCATTTTCTTTCTCCGCAACAATGGCCACTGAAGCCAAATTCAATCGTAAAGCAACACGTGAAATATCTTCCTTTGTCACCTTCATAATTCTCTCAATTCTTTGCTCAGGCGTGAGCTGGCGATGTAAAAGATCATCTAAAAAAGCTTGCGCAATCAAAGATTGAGCATGATCTAATCCACTAATAATACGGTCCTTATAGTCCATCTTTGCGATTTCTAAATATCGATCATCATAATCCATATTCAATAATCGATCTATTTGTGTTTCTATCAAATTTAATACTTTTGTGACATCCTTACGATTCACACCCGTATGAATTAATAAAGCTCCATCAAAGCGAATAATAGAAGAGCTTATAGAATAACAAAGACTATTCTTTTCACGAATTTCATCAAACATTAAATTCTTCTGGCTTTGCCCCAAAATACTATTTAAAATGAGTTCAGCCTCATAATCCGAACTTGAAATATCAACACCTGTCGAATAGACTTGCGAAATACAAGTTTGCGCAATGTCCTTTTCAAACGTTTTATAGCTTGTTTCTACTACAGGAAGCAATGTTCTTTCGGATATAAAAGCACAATGTGAATCTAAACTATCAATATAATCATACAATTCATCCGTTACATAACCACAGATATAGAAGTGTTTTGCCATATCCATATATAGCGTATAGACTTTTTTTACATCGTCTAAAGTAAGTGTCTCTAAATCTTTCAAACTTCCCTGCACTGGAATTGAAATTGAATGTTTATCATGTGCCATCTCAAAGGCATACATACATGATAAATTAGCAGGATCATCCATTTGTGCCAATAATCTATTTTTTAATAAATACACAGATTCCTTAAAGTTTTCCTCATCCAATACAGAATGAAACAGAACTTCATCCATAATATCTTTAATTTTATCTAAATAGCTTTTATCTTCAATCCAGTCTGGACGAACAAATTGAAAACGAACATCGAGTTGAACTAGATCTCCATAAGATGTTAAACCATAAGACACCTTTGTTCCATAAGCACGATTTAAGGTAGAAGCTAATTGTTGTTTCGAATTCATTTTCTGCGTTTTCGCCTTCATCATATACACAAGCACGTTTAAGGCACTGATTGTATTTCGATGAAAAGGCATCATGGTTTTACAAGAAACATAAACATCACTAAATTTTTGCGTTTGTATATAGTTCATAAGTAAACCTCCTTGAAAATATATTAATAATTCTACCACAAAAACAAAAAAAAAGGCTAGAATTCAATCTAGCCTACGTGAACGTATCCAATTAATGCCTTGTCACAAGAAACGCTTGCTACAACAGTCTGGCTTCCGTTCCATCCACCGTGAACTGCTTGTCCGTTTCCAATGTAAATAGCGACATGTCCTGAATAAACAATAATGTCACCTGCAACTGGACTTGATGTGATTGTACCAAGACTCAAATAGTTTTCTGGCCAACCGTGGAAATTAATTCCTACAGCTCTCAAAGCATTAGTTACTAACATTGTACAATCTTGTGTAGTTCCTACTTGTGCTAATGCAGCAGCAGCGATTGCTGAACTGTTCACACTTGGGGTTGGGGCTACATAATTATTAGCTGGAGCACTAGGAGTCGATGTCTGTGCTGGCGCTTGTGTTGTAGTTGTTGTTGTGCTTTGAGCTGGAGCACTTTGAGTAGTTGTTTGTGCTGGAGCCTGAGTCTGAGATTGAGTCGTTGTATCTTGAGTTGGAGTTGTTTCCTCAGAAGGGGTTACTTCAGTCGCAACACCATTTTCATCAATCTTATATCCATCTTTTTCGGCATTTTTAATCAAATTACCATTTTCATCGAACGCATATTTAGCACCTTCGATTTCAACGATTTGATTCTTAGTTACTTCACCGTTTTCTGCATAATACAATTTTTGACCGTTGATCTCTTGCCATCCTGTACGGAATGTACCGTCTTCTTGAGTGAAATATGTTTTTCCGTCTACATCAAATTGACCTGTAGCCATCTTTCCATCTTCACCAAAGAAATACTTCTGGCCATCGATTTCCTGCCATCCTGTTACACAATTTCCATCGGCATCAAAATAATATTTTGAACCATTTTCTTCAACCCAGTTTGTTGAAGTTTTGTTTCCCTTTTCATCGTAGTATGATTTACCATCATTACTCCAACCATGAAGAAGGACACCTTCTTTTTGGAAATTATACTCACTACCCTGAATAGTTACAGAACCCGTTGCAGCAGTTCCGTCTTGTTGGAAATAGTAAGTTTCATCTGAAACAGTCTGCCATCCAAACTGCATTTCTCCATTATTATTAAAATAATAAAGTTCCTTATCGATTTTTGTTAAACCAGTAGCTGTCTGACGATTTGATTTTAAAACATAATAACGATCTGCGCCTTCACCATGCCATCCTGGTTGAACTTCTTTAGCATACATTGTCGAAACAATTGGTCCAGAAGTCAATAGACATAGGCTTACGGCTAAAATTTTACTGTGCTTTTCGATAAAATTCATCATATCACCTCTTCGTTACAACAACTGAAGTTTAACAAGATTTAATTTTTGTTGCAAATTTTCGCAAAAAAATCATTTGCACTTTTTAGTAATTAATTTCTTAAATATTTCTTAATAGCCTTTATATAAAGCATCTCAATATAAATTGTGGTAAATTGTGTGATTTTGTAAAAAATTGTACATAATTTATAAAATGTATAACGTTGTCTACAAATTGTGAACAAATCTATCGTGTTCTAAGATTATTCGTACCAAGCCAAAAAGCCATTGAAGAATCACTATACCAACAAGGATCAAACCGCCTATTGAAAGCCATTTTAAACAATTTATTACCAAATATACACTTGCAGAATTCATACCTTTTACAATCCAAATGGTACACCAAACGTACTTAAATACATTTAAAATCATAATAATTCGATATTTTTGAGCCAAAATCAGCAATCCTACAATTCCCATTATGTCTATCAATTTTATACAACTAACTAGACCAGCCATGTTCAATGATGGATTTGAAATCACATAATATATAATACGAATCAAAACACTCGATTCATAATTGGATAGATGCGCCTGCAAATTGAACAAGCTTTCATAATCAGTTATAACATATACTTTATAAAATAATAATAACTGCCAAATATTCTGCCACAACCAATACATTGTTATAAATATAATAAAAATAAAGATTCGCTTTTCAAACGAATCTACATAACGATCAATCAATCTTAAGATTTTCAAGCCAATCCTCTCCCTTAAGTTCTTCATGTGTACTTAGTCCAGGATAATCAAGTTGGCGTAATACTTCATAAACGATAATGGCAGCACAATTGGACAAATTCAAACTTCTCGCATTTGCGACCATAGGCAAACGCATACAAGTATCTAAATGATGTTGAAGAATTTTTTTATCAACACCCGTACTTTCTTTTCCAAGAACCAAATAAACATCGCCTTCTTCTTTAGTAAAATCAAATTCACTCGGTGCTTTTTTACCATAACGAGTCATAAAATAATAGTGTTCACTTGGATTTTCAGCCACAAACGCATCCCAATCTTTATGAATATGGATATCCGCATCCTTAATATAATCCATTCCTGAACGACGCAAATGCTTTTCATCCAAAGAAAAACCCAATGGTTCAATTAAATGTAAACGCGAACCCGTAGCCATACAAGTTCGAATGATATTTCCTGTATTCTGAGGAATCTCAGGTTCATACAATACTACATGCATCATATTATTTACTCCAATCTTTTAAAAATTTCTCAAGTGCAACCCCTCTATGAGATACACTATTTTTCTTTTCTTCACTCACATTGGCAAGTGTTGTCTTAAATTCAGGATAATAGAAAATTGGATCATATCCAAAGCCATTTGTTCCAACCATTTCATCATGAATCAACCCTTCACACTCTCCACGATATACATGTTCTTTTCCATCTTCATCAATATAGGCAATGACACACACATAACGAGCCGTACGCGTTTTTCCCTTTACCTGATCTATAATATATTGATTCTTGATATCATAGCTTGTGTCTTCCCCTAAAAAACGAGCTGAATACACACCTGGCTTCTTATCCATCGCATCTACTTCCAAACCAGAATCATCACTGATTACAGGTTCATGAAGTTCATTAAATAAAGTACGAGCTTTAATTAGCGCATTCTCTTCAAATGTTGTACCATCTTCTACAATATCAATCTTATGATCTAGATCTTTTAAGCATTTAACTTGGCAATCCTTCAACATCGTCTGAAACTCTTCGACTTTATGAGCATTGCTCGTTGCTATCCAAATTGTTTTTTTCATTTTATCACCGATATATATTATAGAAAGAAAAAATGGGGTTTTCAACAAGAGTTGTGCTAAATTGAACCTCTCCGCATCGAAGTGACGACTGTTCTTAGATTGCATTAAAAAACCAAGTATAATATCCATATGTGTATTGTGTGGTGTATATGTTCTAGTCTTGTCAATCAGAAACGATATTGGCGACCGATGAAAATACAAGTTCTGTAACAATGTCCATTTTCTCAGACATCTTTAATCTAGATATTGGATTAAGAATTTTTATTGGAGGACAAACTAACCTTCTTAACATTCAATCCATCGGATATATTGCAGGTGCAATCACATAATCTTTTATATATGCCGACGCTAATATATGATAAAATAAGTAAGTTGGAGGAATTTATGGAATACAAGAACGACAATAAATTTTATTTTGAAATTGAAAAAAGAATTCCTGGTCATTTAGGAAGAGCCGGAATTATACATACACCTCATGGAGACATCAAGACCCCTGCATTCATGTGTGTTGGAACACATGGTGAAGTTCGCTTTGTTTCTATGGAAGAATTAAAAAGTATTAATGCCCAAGCCATGTTGAGTAATGGATATCATTTACGAAACATTTCCCCTGAGATTGCCACCAATGGAGGTTTATCCGCATGGTCAAAATGGAACGGTCCAACCTTAACGGATTCCGGTGGATTTCAAGTGATGTCTTTAGGTTCTGGCTGTGGAAAAGTTGTCAGCATGAAACGTGAAGACAACATGAAAAATACTGAAGAAGAAAAGCGTTTGGCCCACGTAACAGAAGATGGCGTACACTTTCACGATCCATTTACAGGCCAAGAAGATTTTATTGGTCCAGAAGAAAGTATGCAAATTCAATGTCGCATTGGAGCCGATATTCATATGGCCTATGATGAATTAACTTCTTTAGCCGATACATACGAATATAACGTTGAATCCTTGGCAAGAACTGAGCGTTGGGCAAAGAGAAGTCTTGATGAACATAAGAAACATTGTGATGATTTAGGCTACCATCAATCTTTATATGGTGTCATTCAAGGTGGGCGTTGGGAAGATCTAAGAAGATCAACTTGTAAAAAGTACGCTCAAATGGATTTTGATGGTTATGGATTAGGTGGTGCTTTCCTTAAAGAAACACTAGGTGATATCTTAACTTGGTGTAACGAAGAACTACCTGAAAATAAACCAAGACACTTATTAGGATTGTCTCATCCAGATGATATCTTGATTGGTACAGAAAATGGGGCTGACACATTCGATTGTGTAGCTCCTACAAGAGAGGCAAGACATGGAAGATTGTATACAATGCATGGTCCTATCAATCTATCAAAATATAGAGATAGCGATGAAATTATCGATGAAGGTTGTGATTGTCCTACTTGTCTTTCTCATATCACACTTGGTGAATTAAGAAGACTATGGAAATCACAAGATCGTACGGAATCCGCAAAATATTTCGAACTTGCTTCTATACATAATCTTCGCTTTATCATTCGTTTAACTGAACAAGCTCGACAAGCTATTTTAGATGGTACATTTAAAGAATTCAAAGAATTTTTCTTAAATTCATACTACAAGAACAAGTAAATGCTTGTTCTTTTTTTTGAAAAAAAAGAGAAATCAAACGATTCCTCTTAAATAAAGTCTTGGCAAGATACCAATAAATCAATTTTCTTCCATTGTGTTTCCTCATCAATGCAGTTACCTTCTTCAACAGAGGCAAATCCACATTGTGGAGAAAGTGCAATATTATCACCGACTACAGCTTTAGCTTGTTCATAACGTGCCTTAATCGCATCATGCTCTTCTAATTCTTTACGCTTTGTCGAAATCAAGCCAGCTACAAATGTACGGCCAGTACCTTTTAAAACAGCCCAAGGATCAAATGTTCCGCTACGAGCATCATCATATTCTACAAAATATCCATCGTATGGAATGCTCGCAACAGACTTGGCAATCGTATCATAAAATCCGTGGAATAATGGATTTCCTTTGAAGTTTCCTTTACAGAAGTGTGTCGCAATCTGCATATCTTCTGGACGATTTTCTAAAGCCTTAGTACTTACACGCACAAACCAATCTAATACTTGTGCCTTTGTATAACCTAAACCTTCTACTTTTGATACAAATGTATCATCAATCATATAGGTCCATGAAGTATCATCAATTTGAATATAGCGACATCCATGATTGTAGAAATCACGAATGGCTGCCTGATATGCCAATCCAATATCATCAATGACTGCTTCAATATCTGTTCCATAGTATGGCGTATCTTTGATACCTAACTGTAAAAAATGATCAATCAAAATCATATTTGGTCCAGAAATACACTTCTTGGCTTCTACACCATATTTACTTGCCTCATTCTTCAAGAAATCCCATGCGTACATTTCTTTATGTGCTTTATTTGGATCATAAGAAATCTTACCTTCAATCATACCTAATTCAATATGATTGTTTCTTCCATTAATAAATTTATCCAAATGTTTTGTCGTAAAACCATCAAATTCTTTTAACCAATCTAAATGCCACCAGCGACGACGGAATTCTCCATCTGTCACAAACTTCAATCCATGTTGTACTTCCTTCGCAACTAATTTTGCGATTTGTTCATCCTCTACATCACGCAATTGTTCATATGTGATTTCATTATTATTAAATTTAGCACGGGCCTCTTTAATTTCCTGTGGTCTTAAAAAAGATCCCACAATATCGTATTTAATATTCAACATTAGTAAATTTCCTCCAACGTCATCATTTTATCATTTCTAGTTAATTATTGATAATATTTAATAATATGCGCCCGTTATAACTTTTATCTATAATAGAAAATTAAAGAATGTGATAAAATAATTTCTATGAACACAAAATCATATATACTCAACCAATTTCAAACATACCCACAACTAGAACTACAAGACTTAATGAAATTTTTATACCAAAGCAGTTTTGGGTGTGAACACTTACTTTCAAATCCTGACACAGTTAAAAAACAGATCCAACAAGAACTCGATACAAAACTGGATACATGTAATTCCATTGAATATCTAGATGGAGATTATGTTCGTCTTCATTTAAATTATGGATTGAGTGTAAATACACTAAGTACTTTATTTATTTTATCAAGTCAACAAGAAAAAAACGGCAAAGAACAGCTCGAAGAAAAGCTTCAAATCCTTATCGATATGATTTCCAATAAGGAACTTCCATTTTCTTTAAACAACGCTAAGCTAACTCTTTTGAAATGGAAAGAAGATGGATATCCTGCCATTCATCATTCCAATACATTCAATCAATTGTACCATCCATCTTATCGCTTAATACATAAAAAGTACGTCCCCTTCTTAAAACTATTTAAAGATATCGACAACAAGCATCCTTCTATTATTTCAATCGACGGACGTTGTGCTTCGGGTAAAACTACACTTTCAAATCTTTTAAAACAAATATATGACTGTAACGTATTTAAAATGGATGACTTTTTCTTACAACCCCATCAAAGGACAAAGGAAAGGCTTGAAAGTCCTGGAGAAAATGTAGATCATGAGCGATTTGAACAAGAGGTCTTGATTCCACTATCCAAACATGAAGATATAAAGCTACGTAAATTCAATTGTTCAACTTTGTCAATACAGTCTGCTCACTTAATTCCATATAAATCATTTAATGTCATTGAAGGTTCTTATTCAATGCACTCAGATCTTCAAAAATATTATTCGTATTCTGTTTTCTTAACCGTGAGTAAAGAAGAACAACTTTCAAGACTTGAAAAAAGGAACCCAAATATGTTGAACAATTTTATTCAACGATGGATTCCTTTAGAAGAACTTTATTTTAAGACTTTTTCAATCCAAGACATATGTGACATAAAAATAGATACATCAAAGGCCTGAATCATCAGGCCTTATTTACATTATTCAACTTGTTCATCTTCCATACTGACAATACGACCTTCTCTTTGTCCAAGATCATATTTTTCACGGTACTCAGCCAATGTTGTTTTATAATCGTCACCTTCAATCGCATATACTTTGGAATCGTGAATATGAATATCTGTATCTTTTTCACGAATCTTAATCAAAGCCACCATACTACTTGCACAGTGTGTGGCAATACGGTTTAAACTATTTAATAAATCATTGAATACTGTACCTTCTTCAAGACCACAGTTTCCTTGTGATAAACGTTCAACGTGACGCAATTTCATTTCATCACAAAGTCCACGAATGACAATTCCTAATGGAGATACGCGTCGAGCCAAAGCTAAATCATCTTCTAAATAAGCATGATATGTCATATTCATTGATTCACGAACAGCCTCCATAACAAGGTTTAACTCATCCATAGCGGCTTCTGACATTTCCATACGATTCTCATTGATACTCTTTGACATCTCGGCAATATCTGCAGCGTGATCCCCAATTCTTTCAAAGTCACTAATTGTATGAAGATATAAAGAAGCTTGTCGAGTTTGTTCTGTATTTAATGCTTGTTTTGTCAGCTGCATTAAATAAGAACCTAAACGTGCTTCATATTTATCAATCAAATTTTCTTTACGATGTACTTTATCATATTTTTCTGGTTTAAACTCATTAATCAAGTTCATTGAACGATTCACGTTATTACGCACCTTTTTAGCCATACCATTCATTACACGATGACATTGTGCAATCGCCAAAGCAGGATATGGAATCAAACGTTCTTCTAGTAAATCAAAGTCAGCTTGTTCTGCTAGATCTTCTGGACTGTCTTTGACAATACGCATCAATAATTTTTCAATTTGAGGAATGAACCAGAATAATACTAATACATTTCCACAACGAATAGCTGTATTCATTAATGCGATATTTACTGGAGACATAACTTTATTCACAAAGCTATACTGCATAAATACATTTGAACCATAGAATAGAATTGACCAGATAATCATACCAAATAAGTCGTTGATCAAATATTCTAAAGCTGTACGTTTACCATTTTTATTTGCACTTAAGGCAGAAATCAACACAGGACATGCAGCACCAATACCAATTCCTAAGTTAATTGGAAAGGCTGCCGCAAATGTCAATGAGCCTGTCATAGATAATGCTTGTAAGATACCAATCGCAGCACTTGCACTTTGTAAAACAGCAGTAAACAAAATACCAACAAGAATACCCATGATTGGATTTGAGAACATTGTAAGCATACTAATGAATGTTTCGTTTGTTCTTAAAGGCGAAACGGCTCCACTCATTTGTTGCATACCTGTCATTAAAATCGCAAAACCAAGCATGATATTTCCAACATTTTTATGTGTAGTACGTTTTCCAAATGTTTTTAAACAAATACCAATAAACGCAAACAATGTTGTGATCGTAGCTGTTGAAAATAAGCTTGCGATTCCACTTGATCCACCAACATAAGATAAACACAATATCCAACCAGTAATACTTGTACCAATATTGGCACCCATAATAATACCGATAGCTTGTCTTAGTTTCATCATACCTGAGTTAACAAAACCAATGACCATTACTGTCGTAGCACTACTAGACTGAATAACAGAAGTAACACCTGCACCTAAGGCAACACCTTTTAAGCTTGTGTTTGTCATCTTGTACAAGAATGCTTCTAACTTGTTACCGGCTACGCTTTTTAGTCCATCGCCCATTAATGACATACCGAACAAAAATAACGCAATGCCTCCTAATAGGGATAAGACCATTGTAACTATTTCCATCTTGAACTCCTTTATAAAATGAATATTTAATTTTCAATTTTTACGCATATCGCGACGTCTTTATTATGCAATAAAAACAATGTCAAAACAATATTAAATTTATGTTAATTTTCTGTAAAATGAAGTTTTTTTCTGAAAACGCTTTAAAAAAGATGACTTTAGAAACCTAAAATCATCTTTGCGATCATCTCAAAAAATTGAATCATATTTGAACGTAACATACCCAACGGATAATCTAATAAACCTGAAAAAATCAATAAGATAAATAATAGATTCATCCATGGTGCACCATCAATAAATTTATAGTATTTATCGTCGGGTAAAAACGAAAACAATACTTTTGAGCCATCTAATGGTGGTACTGGAATCAAGTTAAAAATGCCAAAACCAGTTGAAATCAATCCTGTATATGTCAATGTATTCGATATAAAATATCCTACACTAGACATCATAAAATATGGAGCAAATTTATAGAGTGCATAAAATAAGAATATACAAATAAAGCTTAATAGAAAGTTTGCGATTGGACCCGCAAAACTTGTCCATATGATTCCTGTCTTCGCATCTTTGTAGTAACGTGCATCCACGGGTACTGGTTTTGCCCAGCCAAATCCACATACTAATAGACAGACAAGTCCAATCCAGTCAACATGTTTAAAAGGATTTAAGCTCAATCGACCTTCCATCTTAGCCGTAGGATCTCCCATCCAATAGGACACAAGTCCATGTGCCGTTTCATGAATCGACATGGAAAGAACAACGGCAATGACAAGATAAATAATATTTGATAAATTAAACATTAAATCTAAAGTGCATTACATCGCCATCTTGCACGACATAATCCTTTCCTTCTAGGCGCAAGCGTCCTGCTTCTTTAATAGCTAATTCGCTACCCAATTCATCGATATCTTCAAAACGATATACTTCAGCACGAATAAATCCCTTCTTGAAATCTGTGTGGATAACACCTGCACAATCCGGTGCTTTCATGCCTTTTTTAAATGTCCATGCACGACATTCATCTTCTCCAGCCGTTAAGAATGTACATAGATCCAATACGGCATAAGCCTTTTGAATCAATTGATCCAAACCAGATGTTTCAACACCTAATTCTTCTAAGAAAGCATCTTTTTCTTCTTTATCTAAACCAGACAATTCTTCTTCCATTTGCGCACATAAGGCAACAACCTGGTTATTCTGGCTTTGTGCATATTCTTTTACTTGATTATAGTAAGCACATGAATCTGGATCCATGATCCCTTCATCATCTAAGTTGGCAACATAGATCATAGGTTTAGCTGTCAATAAGTTATAGCCTTTCATCAAGATTTGTTCATCTTCATTCAACTCTAATGAACGAGCTGGTTTTCCTTCTTCTAAGATTGGTTGTAAACGATCTAATAAAGCCAATTCATCCAATGATTCTTTATCCTTGTTTGTCTTAGCCTTACGTTCGATCTTACTTCTACGATTTTCAATTGTCTGAAGATCCGCTAAAGTTAATTCTAGATTAATAATTTCAATATCACGAATTGGATCTACACTATTTTCAACGTGTGTGATATCTGGATTGTCAAAACAACGAACTACGTGACAAATCGCATCTGTTAAACGAATGTTTGATAAGAATTGGTTACCAAGTCCTTCACCTTGACTTGCTCCCTTAACTAATCCCGCAATATCTGTAAATTCAAATGTTGTATAGATTGTTTTTTTCGGATTGAAGATTTCAACTAAGCGATCAATACGATAGTCTGGTACTTCTACAACACCTACATTGGGCTGAATTGTCGCAAATGGATAGTTTGCGGCTTCTACTTGTGATTTCGTGATAGCGTTAAATAAAGTTGACTTTCCTACGTTTGGAAGACCAACGATTCCTGCAGTTAATGGCATAAATTCAATACATCCTCTCTATTCTTCTTCATGTCGAATTACTTTTTTTAATTTCTTTTCAAATTTTTGTCTAGGCATTAAAACACTGGCGCCACAACCTAAACATTTAATTCGAATATCAGCACCCATACGAATAATTTTCCATTCATTGGACTTATGACAAGGATGCTCTTTTTTCATTTCTACAATATCATTTAATCCATATTCCATAATTATTCTCCTTGCACATGCATATGATATGCATCCAGCGTATTCGATAATAACATACAAACCGTCATTGGACCAACACCTTTTGGCACTGGACTTACATAACTTGCCTTTTTCGCAACCGATTCAAAGTCACAATCCCCTACAAGTTTTCCATTGACACGATTGATACCTACATCAATAACAACAGCCCCTTCTTTTACCCAATTTTCATTGACCATTTGAGCAACACCCATCGCAACAATTAAAATGTCGGCTTGTGAAGCAATCTTTTCAATATCCGGTGTCTTTGAATGAACGATTGTTACTGTCGCATTCCGATTTTGAAGCAACAGGGCAACTGGTTTGCCTACAAGGTTACTTCTTCCGCAGACCACAGCACGTTTACCAGATAAATCTTTACATCCAATGGAATCTAACATAGCCATAACACCTTGTGGCGTACAAGGAATAAAGCCTGGGCGATTCGTAAGTAAACAACCAGCATTCATGGGGTGTAAGCCATCTACATCTTTTTGTGGATCAATCAACTCTAAAACTGCTGTTTCATCTAAATGCGAAGGCAAAGGCATTTGCACTAAAATACCATCGACTTCAGAATCTAGGTTCAAACTCATAATCACATCATTTAATTCTTTTTGCGATACATTTTCATCTAAACGAATTGTTCTTTGAAGCATCCCAATAGAAGAACAAGCCTTTTCTTTACCACGAACATAAGACATACTTGCCGGATCATTTCCAACAAGTACAACACTTAATAATGGTAGCCTTGCCCCTTCTGCACGGATGTCATCAATTTTTTGTTTCATATCCGCCTTGAATCGATCCGCAAGTGTATTTCCATATATAATTTCCATTAAAATAACTCCTTTGAATCCAATACAATGGTTACTGGACCATCATTCAATAATTCAATCTTCATATCAGCACCAAAAATACCTGTTTCAACATGCATACCTTGTTCTTGTAGTTTCTGATTGAATTGATCATACAATGTTGTAGCTAAATCTGGTTTACCTGCATTTGTAAAACTTGGGCGATTCCCCTTTTTACAATCCGCATATAAGGTAAATTGAGAAACAGAAAGAATACTTCCTTCTACATCTTGTATGGATTTATTCATCTTCCCATTTTCATCTTCAAAAATTCGCAAGAATAAAATCTTATGAATCATTTTATCAATAATTTCATTTGTATCTTCATTATTGAATCCTACAAAAATACAATATCCATAATCAATTTGACCTGTTATTTGACCATCTACCGTACATTTTGCGTTCTTTGCTCTTTGAATTACTACTCTCATCCTTTTTTCTCCAATATACAAACACTAAGGCTTACAATGCCCTCTTCATTTCCTACAAAACCAAGTTTTTCTCCACGCGTAGCCTTAATTGAAACATCTTCTATGTCACAATGTAATACATTTGAAATATTCGTTCGCATAGAAACAATGTGCGGTGCCATTTTAGGTCTTTCGGCCAAAATAGTCGCATCTATATTACCAATCTGATATCCCATTTCATCCATCATATCATAGATATGTCCTAATAAGACAAGACTGTTCGCACCTTTATATTTAGGATCTGTATCTGGAAAATGTTTTCCTAAATCACCTAGGGCAAGAGCGCCTAAAATACTTTCGCCAATCGCATGTGTTAAAACATCGGCATCCGAATGTCCTAAAAGTCCTTTAGAATGTTCAATTTCTACTCCGCCCAAAATAAGTTTGCGACCCTCTACAAGCTGATGAATATCTACGGCTTGTCCAATACGTATATTATGCATAAACCACCTTAGACGTTCTTTCAGCGCGTTTTCCAAGCTCTTCGTCTCTATAGCCTAAAATACAATGTCCAATACCTTCATAAGATTCTGGTATTCCCCATTTGTTCTTTAATTCTTTACCATATTCTGTTTCAAACACTTCTTTAGCACGGTGGATCCAACATGAATCAACACCTAAGGCATTTGCAGCATTCATTAGATTCCCCATAGCCAAAGCTCCATCGTATAAATATGTAGGTGCATGGGTATCTGCGAAGACAATAATCAAACTTTTTGCACCATAAAATGGGTCTGCCGATGAATTCATAACCTCTGCATTCTTTTTAGATAATTCTTTTACTAATTCTTCATCCTCAACAGCTACAAAGGCAAAGATTTGACGATTCATGCCACTAGGTGCACATTGCCCGGCATAAATAATTTTTTCAACCAAATCATGGCTCACCTTTTTGTTATTATATTTTCTTACACTTCTTCTCTCTACAAGATTTTTATATGCTTCATTCATAATATTTTGCCTCCAAAACCACCTCATATTATACAATACAAAATCTTATTATACAAAAAAAGCCTGGCTAAAAAGCCAAGCTAAAATTTAAATTATCTAACAACACGAATGAATTGTGGAGATGCTGCTGTGCTTAAATATGCACTAGCAATTACAGTCTTACCTTCGTAGTTTCCATGAACAGCTTGTCCATTTCCAATATAGATAGCGATGTGGTCAACACCACGTCCACCATTGTTGTAGTACAATAAGTCACCTTCTTGAGGATCGTTAGTGTAGTATCCATATTGACCTGCGTATTGATCTGGCCATAATTGATAAGCATCACTTACACCGGCATTTGCCAAGGCTTGTTGTACAACTTGTGTACACCATAATCCATCAGTTACACCTACTAATTTCTGTGCTTCAGCAGAAATTCTTTGTCCTAAAGTACTAGTTGCTGGTGTTTCTGCAGGAGCTTGTACTTCTGGTGCTGGAGTTGTTTGTTCTGGAGCAGGTGTTACAGTCTGTTCAGGAGCTGGAGTCTCAGTTTGTTCTGGAGCAGGTGTTACAGTTTGCTCAGGAGCTGGAGTCTCAGTTTGTTCTGGAGCAGGTGTTACAGTCTGTTCAGGAGCTGGAGTCTCAGTCTGTTCTGGAGCAGGTGTTTCTGCTGGAGTTTCAGTTGTATCTGTTGCTTCAGTTGTAGTTACTGGAGTTTCAACTACTTCTGCGGCTTTTTGTTCTGTTTCTTCTTTTACAGCTTCTTGACTAGCTGTTGCTACTGTTTCTTTCACTTCCCCTGTAATGTTACTTGAAACACTAGCTGTTGTTGCTTTTTCAGTCTTTGAAGAATTTACTGTTCCATCTTCTGAGAAATAGTAAGATTTTCCTTCGATTTCTTGCCATCCTTTTGCCACAGTTTTATCTTCATTGACATAGCGATCACCATGCCATCCTGGTTCTTCCTTAGCTGCAACTACTGTTGCCACAACAGGGAAAGCAGATGCTACACATAAAATCGCTGCGACTTTTTTACCATTATTTTCTACAAAGTTCATTTTATTCTACCCCCTATTTAAAATAGTTCACGATTAGTTTACCACGAAACCACCTCACAAACAACCCTAAATTTTATTTTCGGTTAGAAACAACTAAAAATAAAAGGCCTCAAAGAGGCCTAGATAATCATCAATTATTTTGTTTTTTCAATGATTTCTGTGAAGCTATCTTCCTTCAAACTAGCACCACCAATTAATGCACCATCGATATCTGGTTGAGCCATATATTCAACGATGTTATTAGGTTTAACACTTCCACCATATTGGATACGTACTTTTTCAGCAGCTTCTTCACCATACATAACCTTAACTTGGTCACGTACGATCTTACAGCAGTTTTCAGCAATTTCAACTGAAGCAGATTTTCCAGTTCCGATAGCCCAGATTGGTTCGTAAGCAATTACCATTTCACCAACACATTTTGGACATAAGTCAGCTAAAGAACCAGCTAATTCTTCACGAATTACTTTTTCTGAATTTCCAGCATCGTAATCAGCTTCTGTTTCACCAACACATAAGATTGGAGTGATTCCAGCTTTAATCAAACGTTTTGCTTTTTTGTTTACTGTTTCATCAGTATCACCGAACATTTCACGACGTTCTGAGTGACCGATAATGCAGTATTTAACTCCCATTTCTTCTAACATAGGAACACTAACTTCACCAGTGAAAGCTCCACTATCTTCAAAGTGGCAGTTTTCAGCAGCTACAACTAAGTTTTTAGCGTGATCCAATGCAGTTCTTAAATCAGTAAATGGACATCCAATTCCATAAGTAGCATTTTCGCTAGCAGCAACACCATCAACAGCTTCGAAGAAAGCTTTTGTTTCAGCGTTGTTTTTGTTCATTTTCCAGTTTCCAACGATAATAGGTTTTCTCATCTTAAGTACATCTCCTTATTACTTTTCGCTGATAATAGCGATACCAGGTAATGTTTTACCTTCCATATATTCCAAACTAGCTCCACCACCAGTTGAAACGTGAGAGAATTTGTCTGCATATCCTAATTGTTTTGCAGCAGCAGCAGAATCTCCACCACCGATTACTGTAATAGCTTCTGGTAATTCAGAGATTGCTTTACATACTTCTTCAGTACCTTTAGCGAATTTAGGCATTTCGAATACACCCATAGGTCCATTCCATACTACAGTTTTAGCACCAGCTAAAGTTTTTCTGAACAATTCAACAGATTTAGGACCAATATCTAATCCCATCCATCCATCAGGAATTTGTCCAGCATCAGCAACACTAGTGTTAGCTTCTTCACTGAATGCATCAGCGATTACGTTATCTACAGGAAGAACTAATTTGTCTCCAGCTTTTTCTAAATATTCTTTTGCTAAATCCAATTTGTCATCTTCAACTAATGAAGTACCGATTGAACCACCAACAGCTTTAGAGAATGTATAAGCCATTCCACCACCGATGATAACTTTGTCAGCTTTTTTCAATAAGTTGTCAACAACATCGATCTTACTAGATACTTTAGATCCACCAATGATAGCTACAAATGGGTGAGCTGGTTCATCAACAGCTTTTCCTAACATTGTAACTTCTTTTTCAACTAAGAATCCTAATCCATTTTCTTTAATGTTTGTAGGGATACCTACAGTAGAAGCGTGAGCACGGTGAACAGATCCGAATGCATCTTCAACGAATACTTCACCTAAGCTAGCCCAATATGCACCTAATTCAGGATCGTTTTTACTTTCGCCTTTTTCGTAACGAGTATTTTGCATTAATACGATTTCTCCATCAGCTAATGCATTTACAGCGTTTTCTAATTCTTCACCACGAGTTACTGGGCAGAAAGTTACTTTTACATCTGGTAACAATTCTTGTAAACGTACGGCTACGCATTCCAAGTTGTTTTTAGCTTTGTCTTCTTCAGTCTTAACTTTTCCTAAGTGAGACATCAAAATAACTTTAGCTTTGTTTTCTACTAAATATTTAATTGTAGGTAAAGCCATTACGATACGGTTATCATCTGTGATAACACCATCTTTTCTTGGCACGTTAAAATCACAACGTACGATGACCTTTTTTCCAGCTACATCAAGGTCTTTAACAGTTCTCTTTGTCATGTATATTCCTCCTACTGTCATTTTTTTGCACATCCATTATATCACTACATAAATTGATTGACTAGTTTTTCACAAGTAAAAAATTTCACAAAAAGCGCTTACATCACTTACTTGTGGTAATTACGACCATTATTGATCATAAAACCACGATAAATCTGTTCCAACATCAAGACACGGGTCATTAAATGAGTAAAAGTTAGATCCGATAATTTCCAACGATAATTCGCTCTAGAAACTAATTTTTCACTTGGTCCTAGACTTCCCGCAATCACAAAAACAATATTTGAATGCTTCATTTGCCACATATCCAAATTCTTCGCAAACGTCTCAGAATCAATCATCTTGCCATGAAGATCAAGCAATACCACAAAATCTTGATCCGACAATTTTTCTAGAACACGATTTCCCTCTTTTTCTTTCACCAATAAAACTTCAGCTTCTCTAGAAATATGCTCATTTGCTTCATCCTTGACTTCAATTTCACTAAACTTACAAAAAGCCGACAATCGCTTCATATATTCTTTCTCTAAAGACTGTAACGCCTTATCTTTATTCTTTCCAATCGCAATTAATTTAATCACAATATCCCTCCATCATTATTCTCTTGAATATCTTTCACAAAATAATCATACCGATCCAAAAATAATTTCATTGTTTGATAGCTAGACGTAGATTTATAATCCACTTCTTCTACCTTATCTTCATCAAATGATAAGATTTGTGCATTGGGAAAACCCAATAATATAGGTGAATGTGTCGCAATGATAAATTGACAATTTTGTTTCACACATTCCTCAATCAAATAGAGTAAGGCCAATTGATTCTGACAAGATAAAGCCGCTTCTGGTTCATCTAGAAAGTACAATCCATTCCTCTTAATTTGATCCATCATCAATGAAAAGAAACTCTGACCATGCGACTTCATATGATATTCTTTTGAAGGATGTAACGCATCTGCATATTCCATTTCTTTTGTCGCTACATTATAAAAGCTTTCTGCTCTTAAGAAATACATCCAATCCGGTTTTCTAGAACGCCACAAACGCATATGTTTGTGTAAACTAGAATACGAATCATACGTAGAAAAATTATAGTTTCTTGTTCCACCTTCTGGATTCAATCCATTTTTAATCGCAAGAGCCTCTAATAAGGTGGATTTACCACTACCATTTTCGCCACAAAAGAAAGTGACTGGCTTAGTAAACATAAATTGATCGATACTTCGAATACTTTGAATATCGGCCACATAATCATCAATTTCATCCCACAAGATGTCAAATCCATTTATAAACATATATATCACCTAAGAAAAATAGTACTCTATTCGAGTACTATTTTCCATGATGATTTACATAATAAATATAGATACATAATCCAATCAAGAGAAACCCTAATATCCAATTAAACATTTCTCTTTACGATTCCATAATAGATTTTTGAAGTTAATACATAAATCACTATATAGACTAGTGCAAAGGCCACAAAACAGAATATTGTCGTACGAATATAAAGCCATGAATCACTCACAAATAATAAATGAAGTAGCTTTTCAATCATTGGATACGCAAAACAAACATGAAGCCCTGCCACAAGTAATGGCATAAAGAATACCGTTAATACCTGTGAATGAATAGCCTTCTTTACATCTTGTTGTTCAAGACCTACTTTTTGCATAATTTCAAAACGATCCTTATCTTCATAGCCTTCTGTAATTTGTTTGTAGTACATAATCAGAATGGTTGCCATGATAAATAAGAAGCTTAAGAAGATTCCAATAAATAAGATGCCTGCATATAATTCAATCAAACCTTGTTTCTGATCCGATTTACTTGTCCAAATAAAATCATTTATATTCTCATTCTGACCTAACTTTTTAATAACTTCACGCTCATTCGCATCACAATCAAACGAATAATAAGCACGTATTGCACTCGCATTGTCGCCATACACATTTGCCTGATCTTCTTGCATCTTCTCTAAAGTCTTTTCTGAATCCACAATAATATAATAATGCTCTGTCACATTTGGATTACTCTCATCCATCTTCAAGTGGTCCAATTGACCTTTAACTACATATTCCTTACCAAATAAAGATAAAGTTTTCTCTTTAACCTTTTCTACATTGGAATACACATAGATTTCATTTGGCTTTAAAGAACCCTTGATATTTTCATAATCTTGAATATCCTTTAATGGAAGACAATAAAATTCTTGAATCTCATTTACTGCATTCATCCCCTCATTCTGGTAATCCGTAATCAAAGTGCCATTCTTTAAATATCCAGCATAATCCAATCTCTTATACGCAAGAAGATTCTTTGGAACGATGCCCATACGAATCAATTCTTCACTCATTTCATCAAAATCAATATTGGAAGCATCCCCATATCCATTTCCCATTACACTTCTAGGATATTGTGAATCCACAACACGATCAATACTTGACCACATACTTAGTGTTGTCGACAACATGACTAAGACCATCGTTGAAAGAATACAAATATTGGCTAGTCCTACCGCATTTTGTTTCATACGATACATCATGCCAGAAACACTAATAAAGTGATTCGTCTTATAATAGTAATTCTTATTTTTCTTCATTAATTTTAAGAAGGTCACTGATATGGATGTAAACAATAAATACGTTCCAATAATCACAAGTACAACAGCCACAAAGAAAAAATAGAATGCCGTTAAAGGATTTTTTGTGGTAACTGACAAATAATATCCAATACCTAGACAAAGAATACCAATAATAGAAAGAAACCATTTTGCCTTAGGCTCTTTTTCGCCCATATGATCGGAATGAAGTAATTCAATCGGACTTGAAATATGAATACGAATCATAGAATAGAAATAGATCAATACATAGATGAGTCCAATCACAAGAATACATTGTCTCATGCCTATAAATGAGAAATAGAAACCAAGTATAATATCTGCACCAATCATTTTTGCGATGATTAAAAACATCGCTTTATCAAACAAGATACCTAAACCAATACCTAAAGCTAATGATACAAATAAAGTAATCGCAGTTTCATAAAACAAGACGCGAGCTAAATGCTTCTTTTCCATTCCTAATATAGAGAATAACGCAAACTCTTTTTGTCTTCTTTTGATCAAGAAACTATATGTATAGAACAAGAAGATAAACGCAAAGATTTCAATAATCACAACTCCAAAACCTAACATCTGTGTTAGTGTCATTGCCCCTAACATCTCATTTAAGTTTGGATTGTTTGCCAAAGAAACGACCATATACAACATCATTGTCGTTAAGACACTCGTTAATATATAAGGAATGATGGTACGCGCATTCTTTTTCAAGTTATCTACAGCTAAATTTAAATAGAAAGCTCTACTCATGATGCACACCACCTGTAGCTAGTAATGTCAACGTATCACTAATACATTGGTACATCTGATCTAAATTCTTGTTTCCCTTATAAATTTCATGGAAGATTTTTCCATCCTTAATAAACAGAACGCGAGACGCATGACTTGCCGCCTTTGTTGAATGGGTAACCATCACAATCGTCTGTTGATTTTCATTGATTGTTCCAAATAAATGTAAAAGTTCCTCTGTACTCTTTGAATCCAAAGCCCCCGTTGGCTCATCGGCCAGAATTAGATCTGGATTTGTGATGATGGCTCGAGCTACAGCTACACGTTGTTTTTGACCACCACTAATTTCATATGGAAACTTATCCAAAATATCTTCAATCCCTAATTGTTTGGCGATTGGAGTCAATCTTTCTTTCATTTCTGGATATTTTTTCTTGCTTAAAACCAAAGGCAAGAAAATATTATCGCGATTATTAAAATTATCTAATAAATTAAAATCTTGGAATACAAAGCCCAAGTGTTCTCTTCGAAAGTTCGCAATTTCCTTTTCTGAAATATGCGTAATATCTTTACCATGTAATAAAACTTGTCCACTTGTTGGTTTATCTAAAGCAGCCAAGATATTTAATAGTGTTGTCTTACCAGATCCAGACTCTCCCATGATAGCGACATATTCACCTTTATTCACACTAAAATTAACGTTGGTCAATGCCTGTACTTGATTCTGTGTAAATCTTGTTGTATATACTTTTTTTAAATTTTTTACTTCCAATAATGCCATATTCATTACCTCCATGTACACCAAAATTCTACAAAGAATTCAAAAATGCAGCCATCGATTCAGCTAACACTCATCTTACAAGATTGTAAGATTACTCAATTCTTCCTTCAAAATGCGTAAGATCTAATATCACTCGAGTCCCTTTACCAACACTCGATTCAATTGTTATTTTATGATTCAACATATCTAAAATATTCTTACACAAATATAGACCTAGACCACTAGCTGTTTTATCACTACGCCCATTCATGCCTGTATATCCCTTTTCAAACACACGATTTAGATCACTTGCACTAATGCCAATACCCGTATCTTCAATAACTAAGACATGTTTAGAATTCATATATATAGATATCAAACCATTTTCATTGGTATATTTAAGACTATTCGAAAGGATTTGTTCCAACACAAACACAAGCCACTTTTCATCACTCAAAATAACATCCCCGGTTTCTTTAAAGCTCAACTGAATGTGTTTACGAATAAATTCTGTTGAGAAACGGCGAATCGATTGTCGAATCAAATCATCCAATTCTAATTCTTTAAATAAGAAATCTGTGTGCGTACTATGTAAGCGTAAATAGGCTAAAACCATATCTGTATATTGGTCCATGCGTAAGAGTTGCAGCTTAATTTCACCACGACTCAATTCCTCATCTTCAAGTAGTAATTTCATAGCAGCAATGGGAAGTTTAGCCTGATGCACCCACATCGTAAAATAATCTTCTAGATCATGCATTTTATTTTCTGAAGAAATAACATACTCATCATGATACTCTTTCATAGCCACTAAGATTTTATGAAAGTCTTCTCCCATCAATGAAGAATCTTGAAGATTACAAGATAAAGAAACATTACTATTGGATTGAAGTGTTACTAGTGTTTGGTGTTTCTTATAATATTTGTAGTAATCAAATAAGAAACAAACCACCAACAAAACACATAAAATCATAAAGGCATATGTAAAAGCTTCAAGTTCTAAATTATAGAGTTTAAAGACACAGAAACAGACAAATACACTCACAACATAAATTGCGATAAAGAACGCTCGATCTTTTAAATAATGACTAAACAACTTCATATCTTATATCCCAATCCTTTTTTTGTTTGAATAAAATCCACAATGCCAATACTCTCTAACTTTTTACGCAAACGATTCACATTCACACTTAATGCATTTTCATCCACATAAAAATCTGTCTTCCACAAATATTCCATTAAACAATCTCGAGATACAATCGTCCCCTTCTTTTCCATTAATAATCGAAGTATCTTTGCCTCATTCTTGCTCAGTTCCATTTGAGAAGATTGAAAACTTACTGTATTATCATCTAAATTAAAGCGTACACCTTGATATTCAAGAATATTATGATTGGATACAAAGTCATAACTACGACGTAAGATAGCTGTTATTTTAGCAGCTAGAACATTTAAATCAAATGGTTTACATACAAAATCATCCGCACCCTTAGAGATAGCCATCACAATACTCATATTGTCTGTAGCACTTGAAATAAAGATAATTGGAACTTTGGATTCTTCACGAATCTTTTCCGTCCATAAATATCCATTTAAATAAGGCAGTGTTATATCCATTAATACTAAGTCTGGATTGAAAGATTGAAATGCATCCAACACATTATAAAAATCAACAACTCGATTAACATCATAGTTCCAAGATTTAAGAAACGATTCTAACTTTTTTGAGATGAGTTCATCATCTTCGATAATCAATATTTTATACATATTCTCACCCACTCTATTATACTGCATAAGCCAGGAAATCTTTCTAACAATGCTGTAAGATAAAAACAAAAAGAAAGTGATAGTATGATCTATCTTCAAATTGGAATTCTCATTTTAGAAATCGGATTATGTTATTTAATTAACAACGTATTAAAGGATACATTAAACAAAAAATACGATACGCCATGTGTATCGCATTACTATTAAATTGTTGGAAACGTATCGTACATACATTATTCTGTTTACTTGTATTACTAGCATTATTCAAAAAAAGAAAACCAATCATCTGCATACTTCTTTCAGCTATCATATCCACATTCATCGTAACTTTTGGTTCTGTGAATATGTATACCATCCATAAGACGACCTGCAACATCGTCCTGGACCATCAACCCCGAGGAACAAAAGAAAATATTAAAAACAATATCGACCTTCAACTCAGCGGACATACTCATAACGGACAAATGTTTTCACTCTCTTATTCTTACCACCTACAATCCGATTTTGCCGGTAATTACGGAAAAGAAACATTCAAGCACCACAAAAAAATCATTAGTTCAGGCCTTGTTGATTGGGGTTTTCCTACAAGAACAGAGGGTATATGTGAGTATGTGATAGTCAATGTTACACCAAATAAACAAGATCAAATAATACAAATGAAAACACCCCTTAAGAACTACCATAAGGATTTTTACCAGAAGGAAATCATCAAATTATATAATCTAAATCTTTCTGGTCTTTTTTTCGATAAGAGTTCAAATAATACAAATAAATTTAGTCATCTAAAATCCGTTAACTAAACTAAAGATGAAGATGTCAGTAACTTAGTAAAAAGAACCACACTTAAAATCAAGAGATAACGACCAATTAATCAATATCGAGTCAGCAACTTAGTAAAAAGAACCATACTTAAAATCACATACACGGCTTCGTCAAAATAGCTTTCGTCAGTAACTTAGTAAAAAGAACCATACTTAAAATCTGATGTATATTGCGATATGTCGCAGCTTGGGTCAGTAACTTAGTAAAAAGAACCATACTTAAAATCGCGTTCTTAGATACTATGGCAAAATCTATTGTCAGTAACTTAGTAAAAAGAACCATACTTAAAATCATATTACAAGCGCAACAGTAGGAGTTGCTGTCAGTAACTTAGTAAAAAGAACCATACTTAAAATCAATAATGGATATGAGTTTTCTTCTGATAAGTCAGTAACTTAGTAAAAAGAACCATACTTAAAATCCCGTTCTGAATCCTTTCGATGTAAAGATCGTCAGTAACTTAGTAAAAAGAACCATACTTAAAATCTGCCAACACCCAGGCAAGTTCGTTGATGAGTCAGTAACTTAGTAAAAAGAACCATACTTAAAATCCTCCACGAACTGTAGTTGCAGGGAATACTTGTCAGTAACTTAGTAAAAAGAACCATACTTAAAATCGGAGTCGTATACTTGTGACGGCAAATGGGGTCAGTAACTTAGTAAAAAGAACCATACTTAAAATCGTGTATCTGTGGTGTGCGATTACTGGAAAGGTCAGTAACTTAGTAAAAAGAACCATACTTAAAATCCGCATGATATAAAATAAGTAAAAGTTTCCGTCAGTAACTTAGTAAAAAGAACCATACTTAAAATCGTCCTTACGCCTACCAATCAATTTTAATGTGTCAGTAACTTAGTAAAAAGAACCATACTTAAAATCGTTATGATTGATACAGGACATGAATATGGGTCAGTAACTTAGTAAAAAGAACCATACTTAAAATCGATTGCTCGAACTCCTGCTGCTTCCCACCAGGTCAGTAACTTAGTAAAAAGAACCATACTTAAAATTGCGGTTATTACCATTGAAAACGAGTTATACGTCAGTAACTTAGTAAAAAGAACCATACTTAAAATCACTGTGTATACGAATATCTTTCACCATTGTGTCAGTAACTTAGTAAAAAGAACCATACTTAAAATCTTGAATACCCCATAAGGTAGATAATTAATAGTCAGTAACTTAGTAAAAAGAACCATACTTAAAATCAATTGATTTCCGATTTCAGTTGATTGACTGTCAGTAACTTAGTAAAAAGAACCATACTTAAAATCAGTGTGTTACAATCGACTTAACAGTTTAAGTCAGTAACTTAGTAAAAAGAACCATACTTAAAATCATATTAGATAATCCTACGTTCATTGAGTTGTCAGTAACTTAGTAAAAAGAACCATACTTAAAATCTAGATGATGTTACCAAGATTGCTATTGTAGTCAGTAACTTAGTAAAAAGAACCATACTTAAAATCATAGAAGTTCCTTCATTTCAGGAATATCAGTCAGTAACTTAGTAAAAAGAACCATACTTAAAATCCCTTTCACTTGTATCACGCACCACATATCGTCAGTAACTTAGTAAAAAGAACCATACTTAAAATCCTGGATATATGTATGTAATTGATGCCGATGTCAGTAACTTAGTAAAAAGAACCATACTTAAAATCAGGTATGCTTGAACTCTTTCATACAGCAGGTCAGTAACTTAGTAAAAAGAACCATACTTAAAATCAGATATTCTTTTTACTAGGTAAATATTACTATATATAAAGTATAAATAGCAATTTATCTTTAATTTAATTTTCAATAAAATTGCATTTTTTTAGAATAGACATACATAATTTTTGTCTTTTTTCGAAAAATCAGATGCGATTTTTTGTATATTTCGGCTTTGTAAGTGCATATATTTTTGAATATAACTATTTTGCGAATAACAAAGCATATCAAATTCTTCAGGCATATACATTTCAGTTTTTATACTTTCAGAATCATTCAAAATTATATATTGTAGCATATCATTTTCTGGTAAAATAGAGCAATCAATTTGATCTGCTAATACTATAAAATAGACATTACTATCTTTGTAAGTGTAAATCCAATCTAACACGTTTTCGTCAATTTTAAATGATAAATTTACTATAAGTGGTTTTGCTCGTTGCAAATATATAGAAAGATTATATAGCATCATTAGTTTTTTCTCTTCGGGAATCCCATCACACTTAAAACTTAACATTGATAATATTGATGAATAAGGAAAATCTGTAAATTCTAAAGAACAATGACATTGCAATCCTCTATCTAAAATTTTTTGAATCTTATAAAATCCTTGATCCGTTCTGAAATTCCTAACATTATTTCGAATAGATTCCAATGTATTAAAATCATTTTGATTTGCTTTAACAAATTCTTCCAATGATCCATTTAGAAAACTTTTTGGCTTCAATTCCAAATTATCTGAAATCATATTTAAATTATTTTCAAAATATATATAATTCATTTCATTGCAAGATATCGGGTAATTTTCGTTCCCTTTGACAGAGCACTTTGACTTTTTCTTTTTTCCAAAATAATAATCTAGCATTTCCTCTAAACCTTTATAGTTACTATTATTTTGAAAAATATTAATAAGGCGCAAATCTGGAAGAATGATATTCTGTTCATTATATTTAATTCTCATCATAGTCAATTTCATCTCCTATTTGTATATAATAATCCGTTGTTTGGATAAGTTCTGAAAATGAGTAATTATCATTGATGTTCTCTCCCTTTTGATAGTTTTCTTCTGTTAAAACAAATAATCGTATACTTCCTTTTGCCGGAGAATTCTGTCGTATTCGTGTTTTACATGTTTTTACAGCATTTGCATTTAAACAAGCTTTAACAAAAACAGATTCTTGTATACGGATGAATCCTTCCGTTGTAAGATACTTTACAAAATTTCTATATATTTTTTTATCTGCATTTGTAACAGATGGCAGGTCATAAAGTAACAAAATACGCATAAACTTACCTATCTTATTCATTGAGTTGAATACCATCCTTATATGAAATACGCAATATAGTATCTCTATCATTATTTAAATAAGAAATATAAGAATCAACAATCTTAGAAATTCCATCATCTAATCTCATCCATGTGTCCTCAAGTCGAATTTTTATATTGAATATTTGATTTAATTGTTGTCTATGTCCTGACAGAAACGCATCATTATCCATACTATATATATACAAATATGTCCAAACATCTATAATATAGCGAAACGGTTCTATAAAATCGTAAGTCAGGTTAAATGCATTTTCTGGTCCAATATGATGGATTCCTAGTGCAGGTAAAAGTCCTCTTCCTGTAATGCAACTTGAAATGTAACTTGCTAGAATCTTATATCCATAATTTAATGCATAATTAACAGGGCAATCCCTATTTCGTATAAAATCTTCACCAAATAAATTTGAGAAATAGATACGTGCAGCTATTGCTTCACGATTGGTTTTATCATTGGAATTTACTGAATGCTGTAAAACATCTAATTTATTTATAGTTTCAACATCCTCTTTTAGAAATCGAATTGTTGTTTTCTCTGAACAAATTTTTTGTTCTATAATCATTTTCCAAAGATTTTTCTTCCTTACATTATTCCAATTTATTTGTTCATTTAATTTTTCATATGCTTTTGTATGAATTCCAAAAGGAACAAACATTCCAATTGGATCATGTTTATTATTGCAAAATATTGAAGTAGTATTATGTTCTATTAACGCTGATATAATAGGAAGTGTAATTGTAAGTCTTGCATTATTGAAAATAACACAATCAATTGCTCTCAAATTATAACTTTGGTAAGTACCATCTGCTTTTTTTATTACAATATTATTTTGATCAAGGCTTATTTTAGATTCAGCATTGATGCACAATGTTTGCCACGGCATATAATATTAGGCTTAACAGATACATTGGTGACATGTTAATATATTCGACATTAATGA